>FTCV01001373.1_pt1 | contig 45558 bp, 39 predicted proteins | sample 1639691 | NCBI WGS metagenome assembly FTCV01 (sample SAMEA3914864, study PRJEB12502) | metagenome | biome: forest; material: soil | place: USA | collected 2012-03-12 | depth 0.3 m
CCTCTCCTATGAGTATAAATCCTGAATATCCGCCCGCCCCCAAGAAGAAAAACTGGTGGTTGCTGGGTTGCGGCGGCTGCCTCGGCTTGATCATCCTCGGCGCCCTCGGCTGCGGCGCCATTTTCTGGATGACCATGAGCGTGATCAAAAAGAGCGACGCCTATCAGACGGCCCTCAGTGGCGCCGTGAATTCGCCTGAAGTGCAGGCTGAAATCGGAACTCCCATTGCAGCGAGCTTCATGCCCGTCGGAGGTGTTTCGACCAATTCCCAAAACGGCGTGACCACCGGCAAGGCTGACCTGGTAATTACCATTAAGGGGCCGAAAGGCGGAGCCCTCGTTCACTACTCCGCCACAGAGGCGGACTCCAAGTGGACGGTGAATGATTACACGGCGACCATTCTGACAAACAACAAGACGATTTCCCTGAAGCCGTAATAGATTGAGCGTTTATCCCGGATATCCACCTCCTCCGAAGAAGAAGAACTGGTGGTTGCTGGGCTGCGGCGGCTGCCTGGGCCTGATCCTCCTCGGCCGGCTGATGCCGGTGGTGATCTTTTTGATATCCATGATCGGGGCCAAAAACACCGATCACTACCAGTCCGCCCTCAAAGGAGCCGTAGATTCTCCCGCAGTCCAGGCGGAACTCGGGATTCCGATGAAGCCCGGCTCCCCGTCGGTGAGCAGTTTCGCAACGAATTACGACAATGGCGTAGCCTCCGGCCACGCCAAGCTGGAATTTGGCATCGAGGGGCCAAAAGGCTCCGGCCGCATCCATTACTCTGCGACCGAAGCGGATTCCAAATGGACGGTCGACGAGTATTGGGTGACGATCGACGGAAACGGGAAGAAGATTCCGCTAAGCCCGTAAATAGGCGGCTCGAGGCTTCATACACTTCCTGTTGCTTCCAGAGGAAACGTTCGATCTCCTTGGAACATCGGGTGCGCCAGTCCAAGAATGGCGATGCAGTCGTTTGCCAGTCGTCGAAAGAAACCCGGTCTGCGGCAGAACATAAGTTCTGCCGCAGCGCTAGAGAACAAACGCGGCCAACTTCAAGCAAGCCGGACGGCAAATCCTATAGTCGGGAAAAATCAGCGATCGTTTCGAATAGCTGAGAGAGTTCGATGAGCAATTGGAGACGGTTTGCGCGTTGATCGGGATTATCGCTCATCACCATGACCTGTTTGAAAAAGGCATCCACGGCGGGAGTGAGCGTGAGCAATTGGTCAAGGACGGCGCGGTAGTTGTCCGTCTCGAGGGCGAGTTTCACATTCGTCTTCGTGGCGGTGATGACCTGATACAGCGCTTCCTCTTCGGGATGCTCAAAAAACTGCGCCTGAACTGCAATCGGAGCAGACTGCGTCCGGTGCTTGCCCGAGATATTAGTTACGCGCTTTATGGTGCCCGTCAATGCGGCAAACTCAGTCTTCCCGACATACTCGGCAAGCGCTTCGAGGCGGGCCTTGGCGGCGACTAGATCGTCCGCGCCGACAGCAAGGACGGCGTCGATCGCGTTTGCGGGATAGTCTTCGCTCCACACAGTGCGCAAACGCTCGCGAATAAAATCCCCGACTTGTTGGCGCACGACAGATGGAGATGCGGCGTTTTTCACCTCGCTCAGCCGCTTTGAAACCAAGGCCAGCGATTTATCCATCAATTCGCCAAGCGAAAACCGGTAACCGCGCGCCAAGACAATGTGAATGAGGCCAATGGCGGCCCGCCTCAGCGCATACTCGTCTTTTGTCCCAGTGGGCTTTTTCCCGATGGCGAAGAGCGCACAAAGGGAATCGATCCGATCCGCCAAGCCGACGAGCGCCCCGACGTCTTCCCCCGGCAATGCGTCGCCGGCAAACTTGGGCAAATAATGTTCGGCCAGGGCGAGGCAAACAGCCTCGGGTTCGCCTTGACGCCGCGCGTAGTCGCAGCCGATGACCCCTTGCAATTCCGGCAGCTCAGACACCATGCCTGTTTCCAAGTCGCACTTGGAGAGGTGGGCCGCGCGCGAGACGAGGGGTTGCAGATGCTCCAAGCCAACCTTGGAGGCTAGCACAGTAGCAAGTTCTCCAATTCGATTTGTTTTCTCTTCCATGCTGCCCAGTCCTTGGATCCACTGACGGCGACGGAGCTTCAAAAGCCGCTGTTCCAAGGGGACTTTGAGGTCTTCTTCAAAGAAGAAACGGGCATCTGAAAGGCGCGCCCGGAGGACTCGCTCGTAGCCTTTCACCGAAAGCGCCACGTCTTTCACAGGAGTATTGGAGACCGCGATAAAGCGCGACATGAGGCGGCCCGCTTCATCGCAGACACAAAAGTAGCGCTGATGGACTTTCATCACCTGAATGAGCGCCTCGCGCGGCAGATCGAGGTAGGCGGGTTCGAATTCGCCTGGCAGCGGCTCCGGAAGCTCGACCAGGTTCAGAACCTGGTCTACGAGGTCGGGGTCTGGCAATAATGCGCCACCTGCGGCTTTTGCGGCCGCATGCAGGCGAGTAACAAGAAGCGCGCGCCGCTTTTCAAGAGACGGAATGACCTGGAGCTGCTCCAACGCCTGCTCGTAATCCGCGGCCTTTTCGAGGGAGGACGGTTGCGGGGCCAGAAAACGATGGCCTCGAGTCGACCGGCCGCTCTGCACGTCGGCAAACTTGACGGGGACAACGTTCTCGTCCAAGAGCGCCACGATCCACTGCAGCGGCCGCGCAAACGCTTGCTCCACATCTCCCCAGCGCATGGATTTCGGAAAGGAGAGCGTCTTGATGCAAGCCTCCAGCACCTGCGGGAGCAGCTCCAGCACAGGCTTCTCTTCCTCTTCCAGGATGGCCGCCAGGTATTCGCCTTTGGGGGTCTGGACGCGGGTAAGACTTTCCACGGGCAGCTTGACCGAGGCGGCAAACTTTTGCGCTGGAATCTTCCAGCTTCCGTCCTCGGCGATTGCCGCTTTTACGGCCGGCCCCAAGACTTCGGCGCGATGACGATCACTAAACGTCGGGAGCGCTTCGGCATAAAGGGCGAGGCGGCGGGGCGTGCCAAATTGCCGCACCACGCCGACGGTGAAATGAAAGCGGTTGCAGGCATCCCGAAATGTCTTTTCGAGGTCTGCCAGCGCCGGCGCCACAAAACGCGCCGGGAGTTCCTCGGTTCCAAGTTCAAAGAGGAGATCAGGCACGGAGCACCTCTTTTCCAGCGACTGATTCAACTTGTTCAAATTGGTGCGTCTCCCAGTAGGAGCTCGCTTTATTTCCTTCGAGGATGGGCAGCTGCTCACCCACGGTCCACGGTTCGCGGCATAAGGGGAAGCCCAAGCGCTTCCGCGCCTGGAGGTAACCTTCGGCGCAACGGCGAGCGTTGTCGCGGACACGCTTGATGAACATGGCGCGATCGGTGACGGAAATGGCGCCGCGCGCGTCGAGAACGTTAAAAGCGTGGCTGCACTTCAAAGCAAAATCATAAGCCGGCAGCGGCAGATGGCGTTCGAGGACCAGGCGCCGGCATTCCGCTTCGTAACTGTCGAAAAGCCTGAACAGAAGCTCCGCATCGGCCTCCTGTAAGGCGTATTTGGACATTTCCAATTCATTGGCGTGAAAGATCTCGCGGTACTTGATGCCCTTCGTCCATTCCACGTCGAAAACGTTCTCCACATCTTGCAGGTACATGGCAATGCGCTCGAGACCGTAGGTAAGTTCGGCGCTGACCGGCTTACAGTCGAAGCCGCCACATTGCTGAAAGTATGTGAATTGCGTCACCTCCATGCCGTCGCACCAGACCTCCCAACCCAGGCCCCAGGCCCCGAGGGTCGGAGACTCCCAATCGTCCTCCACGAAGCGGATGTCGTGCTCGCGTGGATCAATGTTGATGGCGGCCAGGGAAGCGAGGTAAAGCTCCTGGACGTCTTTGGGAGCCGGCTTGAGTATGACCTGAAACTGATGGTGTTGAAAGAGGCGGTTCGGATTCTCGCCAAAACGCCCGTCTGCGGGGCGGCGGGAAGGCTGGACGTATGCGACATTCCATGGCTCGGGGCCAAGCGCTCGCAGGAACGTCTGAGGGGCCATTGTGCCCGCGCCGACCTCCACGTCGTAAGCCTGGGTGATGATACACCCATGAGAGGCCCAATGGGCCTGAAGCTTTGCAATCAGTTCTTGGAAATACATGTGGGACGGCGAGAATAGGACCCGGTGACGACTTGCGCAAGGGTGTAGCGAAAGCCGCATCCACGGCCGTGAACCGATGCAGGGAAGCAGATTTGAGGGGGGATTATTCGCCTCGCGCGGCGACTTGCCGTTTCCAACTCCTCGAGTTAGCCCGTTCGTTCTAAATCACGTCTCAACGACCAGCCGGGCAAGTTGCCGGCGCTTCTGTCCGACTGTGATTGTAACAGGAATTAACTAGTGTGGTGAGACAAGGCGCCTTCCCCAAGATCGTAGGGATGAGATGATGCTTAGCGGACGAGCCCACATGTTCTTTTGGGCGCCCTCGGGAAGCCCGCAGCGCTTCATTGCCAAAAAATCGGGCCGGCGGGATTCGAACCCACGACCTCTTGAACCCCATTCAAGCGTTCTACCAAGCTGAACTACGGCCCGATGTGCAAGGGGGCGCAATCTTTGCCGGGATTTGTGGCTTGGCAAGCGGTTTTGCGCGCGAAGGCAAATTATTCCGGCCCGCCGTCAGTCACGAGGCGCGGGAAGGCCCTGAGCTTTCAAATTTTTTCCCGCGTATTCGTCAGTCCCCACACTATGCCAACGCCCGCCCCAGATTCGTCGGCGCGTGGGCCAGGTCGTAGATGCTCTCGACATTTGGCACGTAGCGCTTGCCGGCCCCGGGCTCGATCGACTCCAGCTCACGGATGCCGCTGGAGCTGAGGTGCTGGTATTCCGGTTCGCAGCCAATCCAGACGGCGCAGGTGCCGGGACGCAGTTCGCTGAGGAAACGGGTGTAGCGCAGTTCCGCCTCCAGGTCGGTGCCGTCTCGCACGCCGCGGATGACCGTGGCCGGGAAATCCGCCTCGTCTAGAAAGGTGGAGAGCAGGCCGCCAAAGGCCGCGACTTCGTGGAAGGGCAGCTGCGACTGGACCTCGGCCAGCCGCCGGCCGATCGATTCCGCCGAGGCGTTTTTCTGCCGGTTGACGCCGATGGCGACGATGACTTTATCGAAGGTCTGCTCGGCTTGCCGCAGGATGGAGAGGTGCCCGAGGTGAAAGGGATGGAAGCTGCCTGGATAGACGGCGAGCCGCGGGGACAGCGAGGCCAGGAGCTCCATGCACTCGCTCGCGCCCTTCCGATGCCAGGGGAAGCGCTCCGCCCAGGATTCGAGGAAATCCCGTCGCTGCTTCTGGTAGATGGCCCAGGGCGCGCGCTGGTATTCGCGGAAGATGGCGCGCTCGTAGGCCAGGCGCTCGCCGAGGGGGCAGCCATCCGACAGCTGGAAGGTGTCCAGCTCGAAAAAGGCCTGCTCTAGCGAGCTCACAGGCAGGTCCGTCCATTTCGAGGCGACGATGATTTTCGCCGCCTTGGCGATGAGGGAGGATTGCGGATTCGCCGCGTGCGAGAGCAGCAGCCGCGCGCTCGCTTCCTCGTTGTCCGTGGCCTTGGGAAAATAGACGGCGTCGTGGTAAAGCGCCGCCAGGAGGAGGATGTCGCGATCCTCGCTGGGAGACCGGCGGGCGATCTCGCTCACCAGGGACCACAGATGCTCCGGCCCATGCCAAGCCCGCTGGCGTTCACACCAGCGCGAGGAGAGTTCGCTGAGCAGCGCGGGAGACTTCAGGTGCCGGACCGGCATGATTTCCCAGAGCTGCGCGGCCAGCGTCTCCGACCGGGACTCTTCGTGGGAATCGGGTGAAGGGGACATATTTCAAAGAGTGAATAGGCAGGATGACGCGGATTGGTCGGTCATCGTGCGCGGTTTCCGCCCCGGAGATCGAGATATTTTAGGGATGGAAAAGGCATGAGCGGGGGTGTGGCGCGTTCGGATTGCAGTATTCCCGTACTTGGTTAGCAGATGGCCCGCCACAAATGGCACATCTGTAAAGAATCTGATGTCACCCAGGCGCCCCGGAAACCCTTACTGATTGTGGCGATTCCTGCACATCTAATAAGTATAACTGGATAGAACCAGGCGCCTTTCTCAACGGCTTCGCGATTTTGCGACGCAATTTCCGCGCCTGAGAATGCCCGCAAAGCAAGGATTCATGCCCGTTTGCGGACTTTTTTCGCGTCAGACCTCTCTCTGGCGCGGACAGTGCTAATAGCGAGCGCCGATGCGCCAAACCACCAATCAACCGACCAACCGATACGCCGGACTACCGACGCCGATTGGCCGGCAACCATTCACAACATGAAATCATCCAGCGCGCTTGCCATCAATGCCAGCCGCGGTTTCGAAGGATTGATCCACGGCGCGACGCTCGCGGATCTCGTGCAGATGGAATGCCTGCGGCACACTACGCGGGCCGTTCGGGTGGATCGGGGCGAATCCTCGGGCCGAATCTTTTTTGCCGCCGGCGACGTCGTCCACGCCGAAGCCGGAGAACTGCGGGGAGACGCCGCACTTTTCGAAATCCTCACCTGGCCGGACGGCAGCTTTGCCATCGAGGAAGGCATGCGGCCCTACGAAGCCACGATCACCGGCCACTGGCAATCGCTGCTCATGGTTGCCGCTCATCGCCACGACGAATTACTCGCCAGTTCAGCTCAACCAAATCAACCAAACATCACCGTGTCCACTATGCCCACCCTAAAGGACTCAACTGTCCAGGAAGTATTTGCCGACCCCGAAGTGGTCGCCGCCGTTCACTTTGCCGAAGACGGTTCGCTCTTCGACGACAAGGGATCCAATCCCGAAGATCTTCACGCCACCTTTTCCTACGTGGTCCAGCTCGCCCGGCTCATCGGTGAATCTCTCGGCGCGGAGAACCTGCGGGAGATCCAGATCAGCGCTCCGCGCTACCGTTCACTCTGCGTGATCGACGAGGTCCGCACCGTCGCCCTTCTCGCCACGGCCAAAGCCAACCTCGGCGGCATCGTCCGCAAACTCACTGAATAATATTTATGCTCAATATCTTGAATGCGCTGCGGGACATTCCCGGCGTGGTGGGCAGCTTCGTGCTCGCGGATTCCGGCCCGCTCATCTGCCGCGAGATGCCGGCCATCTATCCAGATAACATCTTCCCGGAAATGGGCCGCAGGCTCTCGGGAATGAAAGATGCGATGGAAACCCAGACCGAGCCATACTCGGATCTCTTGCTGAAATTCGACGAATACTGGCTGCTCAGCCGACGCGCGTCGAAATGCACGCTAAATATCCTGGCTACGCAGACGGTGAACTATCCTGCGCTCCGCATGGCGACAAATGTCGCCCTGAAGCAGATCGAAGACAAGGTGGCCGCGGGTTACGACCTCGCCGAGCCGCCGCCCGCCGCTCCCGCTGTACCGGAACGGCCCAAGGTGCGACGGCTCTTTCGCGGGCAGCCAGTGGATTGATTGATTTTCATGCCGCGTGGCGGCGGCGCTGGGTTGGGGCGTCGCCGCCGCGCTTGTTTTCAGGCAAGCGCTCGGTTCATTTTGCGGGGAAATCCCAGACCCAGTCGCGATTAATAATCTGGACTGCGGCCCTACCTGTCTCACAGAGGCCGACTACAACAACGCTGAACGCCAGCGTCAGATAACGTGTTCGCGTAGGGCGAGGCGTAGTCGCTGGCTTGCTCGAAAACGGTCGTTCGAGTTTGCTGTGCCGGCCAAAGGCCTGCCAACGCCAACACCGCGGCTGGCACGAAGAGAATCCCTTCGACCCACCATTCGTAAAAGCGCTCCGAGCGAAACCGGCGCGCCGCCAGCACCAGACCGCCCAGAAAGGCCGAATTTCCCACGGCCAGCGAGAACCATAGCCAGGCGCGTTTCGGCGGCAGGATGGCCAGGAGCAGCCCGAGGCCGCAGGTCGAGTAGACCAGCACCCAGAGCACCCGCCAGGCTCGGGCTTCGCCGAGATACGCGGGCAGACTCAGCACCCCGCAGCTGCGATCGCCCACCACATCGCGCAGATCGCAGAGAATCATGTTTCCAAAAAGCAGCCCCCAGGCCCAGAGGATCATTACCACAACCACCGGCCCAAACCGCGCCGGCTCATGGAGCAGCGGCAAGCCGAAGACGGCGGCGATGACGAGCGTCGGCGCGAAGAAGGTCTTGAGCAGCGGGACGTCTTTAAGCCGAAAACCCCACACCGGCAGCGAGTAGTTCAGGCACACCGCCGCACCACTTAGGATGCAGACCAGCGAGACCACATCCCGCCGCGCCAGGGGCAGCGCGAGCAGCGTGACGGCAGCCATCGCCGCCAGGAGCTTGCTCCAGCGCCGCAGGCGGCGCGCAGCGGCCTCGCGCCTCGGCGTATTCAGGCAATCCGCCGGATCGCGCCGCAGCCGGTCGACATTGTAAAAGAGCAGCGCGGCGGCAAGCCACAGCGGCAACCAGGGCGCCGATGCACAGCCGATCAATCGGCACATGGCCCAGCCAAAGGCGGCGATGCCCGCGGCGCCGTAAAGATGAAGCGTTTGCAAGGCGGCTTCCATGCGGCGCCAGACGCCGGATTCCTCCTCCGTGCACTCCGTACCGCTGCGGCGGAGCGCAGGAGGGCGGCGGGCGGCGGTTGGCAAAAGAGAGGACACGTGATTAACTCGCAGTGCTTTTTCCTTTCAACCCTCCCCTCCGCCGCGTCAATCGCCATGAGCACTGCCGAAGCCCCCGATGCCCCCGAAACGCTCCCCGCGACCAGCCCGGAGCCCGTGCCCGAACCCACTGCGCCCGAAGCCGCGCCCGCTGCGGCCACCGGCGTGCAGGACGACGACGTGCAGGCCATCGAGTACTTCAAGGAAGCGCACGCGGCCATCCGCCATCAGCTGGCCAAAGTCATCGTCGGTCAGGACAAGGTCATCGACGAATTGCTCATCGCCATTTTTACCCGCTCTCATGCGCTGCTCGTCGGCGTGCCGGGTCTGGCCAAGACGCTGCTCATCTCCACGCTGGCGCAAACGCTGAAGCTCGATTTCAAGCGCATCCAGTTTACGCCCGACCTCATGCCGAGCGACATTACGGGGACCGAGGTCATTTATTCCGATCCACAAACCGGCGCGCGAGATTTCAAATTTCTGCCCGGCCCGATCTTTGCCAACGTCATCCTGGCCGACGAAATCAACCGCACCCCGCCCAAGACCCAGGCCGCGATGCTCGAGGCCATGCAGGAACGGAAGGTCACGGTGGGCGGCGTGAATCACAAGCTTCCCGATCCCTTCTTCGTCCTCGCGACGCAAAATCCGGTGGAGCAGGAGGGCACGTATCCGCTGCCGGAAGCGCAGTTGGACCGCTTCATGTTTATGATCTTCGTCGACTATCCGTCGGAGGCGGAAGAGTTGGAGATCATGCGCCGGGGCACCGGCGCGGCGGGGGCGGCGGTGCGATCGATCATCGAGATCGACCATATCATTTATCTACAAGGCCTGGTGCGGCGCATGCCGGTGGCCGATCACGTCTTTTCCTACGCGCAGAAAATCGTCGCCGCGACGCGCGCCAAGTCGCCGCAGGCGCTCGATTTCTGCAAGAAATGGCTCAGTTGGGGCGCAGGACCGCGCGCTTCGCTCAATCTCATCCTCGCGGCCAAGGCCCACGCCATCGTGCGCGGGCAGATCTACACGGGCTGCGAAGACGTGGCGGCCGTGGCGCCGGCCATTCTCCGGCACCGCATCATCCCAAATTTCGCCGCGCAATCCGAAGGCGTGAACAGCGACGACATCGTGCGGATGATTTTGGAGAAGGTGCCGAAGGATCGGTGAAGTGTGCGCGGGGGACGGAAATGGAGTGGATGACAGGACTAACAAACCTACGCGACGGGCGCACACGCAGCGCATGTTATCAAAGGTTTCCTCCTAACGCGCGAGCGCGCGTCCGGCGTCAGAGTAGTGCAGCTTGCGCCATGTGCGTTCAACCCCAACTCAAAGCGCGGCGCTGTCGTCGCGGCGCTCCAGCTTCAGCAGCTGTTTCTTGATCGTCTCGACGTGCTTCGTGAGCTCGTAGAGCGCTTTGAAGAGTTCGTCCTGGGTTGGCTGGTCGGCCAGCGCAGGCGTAAGGGGATGAATGCTCGTGATGCCGGCCGACAAATTATTGCAGGCGGCGCGGATCTGTTGAATGGCGCTGGCGCGGTCCATAGTGCTGGCAACATCGGCGGATGCCGCGGCGCCGTGCAAGCCCCGAATCCCATTGCTTCGCGCGCCTCGCGGCGGCAGCTTTGGGCTCCACTCACTCCAGCCCGTGAATCCGTCATCCTCGAAAGGCCGTGTCGTCGTCACCTGCGGACCCAGCTATGAACCAATCGACGAGGTGCGCCGCATCACCAATCACTCCACCGGCCAGCTTGGTTTCTGCCTGAGCAATCGCCTGGCCCGCGCCGGCTGGGAGGTCCTTTGCCTGAAAGGCGTCGGCGCCCTTCACGCAGACCTTGAGCGCGGGGTGGAGCGCCTGCCTTTCTCCACGAACGATCATCTCCTGGAACGGCTCACCGCCATCCCGCAGCGGGAAGAAATCACGGCGGTTTTTTACGCGGCGGCGCTTTGCGATTTCAAAGTCGGCCATTCGCTCGACGCCGATGGCCGACCGGTCGAGTCGGCCAAGATCTCCAGCCGCGCCGGCGAGATCACGCTCGTCCTCACGCCGGCGACGAAATTGATCGGCCATATGCGCGGCCTTTTTCCAAAAGCCGCCCTGATAGGCTGGAAATACGAGCTGAATGGCGACCGCGCAGACGTCGTGGAAAAGGGCATTCGCCAGCTCACGGAAAATCACACCGACCTCTGCGTGCTCAATGGCCGGGCCTTTGGCCGCGGCTTCGGGATTCTGGAAGGCCAGGAGGTCGTGGCGGAATTGCGCGACAAGGAAACGCTCGCGGATTGGTTTGCCGAGTGGCTGGTCCAGCGCGCCGTGAGGCTCTCAGCGTGACGCGATACCTCGCCGGTATCAGTGTCAGTATGCTCCGCGCTTCGGCGTCAGCCCATTAGCGTTGGGGCATTTGCCATGGGTGAGCGCATTGTCGTCCCGGCAAAGCGCATCGTAGCGCCAGACGTGGATCGCATCACCGGGGCGCGTTCTCGTCTTCAAATATTCCTCAAACGTCTCGAAGTCATCGAATACATGCCGATCGGGAGCGCGAGAGCCGTAATAAAACCAATGCTCGACGATGAGCGGCGAATGATCCAGGACCTCCTGGATGATCGCTAAACGCTCTGGCGCCATGATGCTCGGAGCCTCCAAGCCCCATTCATTTGGGTCGGCGTTTGGAATTCCATTTGGCTCTGAACTCATGAAATATTCCATCATCTTGAGCGATGCTTCGTAGGCAAGCGCCGTCTTCCGATGCCCGCGCAGACATTCCTCACCGAACGATTTCCAAAGTCATGATACGGACTGCCTCCTTCCGCAACCTCTCCGCCGGCCTTGCTCTGGCCACGACTCTCGTTACTCCGCGTCCCGCTGCCGCAGACACTCCCGCCCAAGGCGATTTCGCGGGCGACGCCCCCGGCGTACAGCACCGGATCTCGCCGCAGGATTTGCCGCCGCCTTTCCAGACAAAATCGGTCGACAACGGCCCAAAGGTGGTCAAGCGGCCCGAAGGCGCGCAATGGAAGGTTCCCGCCGGCTTCGAAGTGCGCGAATATGCCTCCGGCTTTAAAAACCCCCGCCATCTCGCGACCGCGCCGAATGGCGACATCTTTGTGGCCGAAAGCTCGTCGGGACAGATCCGCGTGCTCCGCGACGAAAAGGGCGTTGGGAGTGCCAGCCTGAACGAAGCTTACGCCTCGGGGCTGGATGAACCTTTCGGCCTGGCTTTCTACCCGCCTGGGGATAACCCGCAGTATCTTTACATCGGCGATACCGACGCCGTGCTGCGCGTGCCCTACCACAACGGCGATCTCCGCGCGGCGGGCAAACCGGAAAAGATCACCGAGCTGTCTCCGGAAGGCCATCTGCGGGGCGGCGGCCATTGGACCCGGGACGTCGTCTTTTCCGCTGATGGCGCCACGATGTATGTCTCCATCGGCTCCAAGACGAATGTCGACGAGGATTCCGACCCCATTGAGAAAGACCGCGCGCGCATCTTTGTCATGAAGCCGGATGGCTCCGGAAAACGGCCCTTCGCGACCGGCATCCGGAATCCGGTCGGTCTGGCGATCGCGCCCGACACCGGCGAACTCTGGACCTCGGTCAATGAACGCGACGGCCTGGGCAATGATCTCGTGCCCGATTACATCACGCGGGTGAAAGACGGGCAATTCTACGGCTGGCCGTGGTTTTACATCGGCAATCACCCCGATCCTCGCCACGCCAAGGATCCGCACACGGAACTCGGACCGACCGTGGCCGTCCCGGAAGTGCTCCTGCAGTCGCACTCGGCTTCGTTAAACCTGGTCTTTTATACGGGAAAGAATTTTCCCCAAGCCTATCAGGGAAATGTCTTCGCCGCCTTTCACGGCTCGTGGAATCGCCAGCCCCGCACCGGTTATAAAGTCATTCGTGTGCCCGTGACGGATGGGCATTCGGAAGGCTATTACGAGGATTTCCTCACCGGCTTTGTTCTGCCCGACGGAACCGTCTGGGGCCGGCCTGTGGGGCTCACGGTCGCCAAGGACGGCGCCTTGTTAGTCAGCGAAGACGGCAACAATACGATTCTGAGAATCAGCGCGACGAAGACGCCGTAACAGACTCAACTGAACGCGTCCAGTAACGCAAGCATTGAGGGCGCGGCGCTCTTTCCCTCAATTCATGCGACCGCCGACCCGCGCAATTCCGCGCGGCGTCTGCGTCCTCCCAAACTCCCTACAGAACATGAAAGAGCGCACGCTGCTTCGTCGCGCGGCGCTGGCATTCGCCGGCTCCGCTTCCCTCCTCATTTACAGCCCCACTGTCCAGGCGCAGACCCGCGATGCCTGGCTCTGGCCCTTCGCCGCAAATTCCATCTGGAACACCCCGATCGGCAGCAGCGCCCAGTATGTCAATTGCAACATGGGCGCGATGGGCCTTTGCAATGCGGACAACGATCTCATCTATCTGGAAGTCGGCTCCAACCCTTCGGTGCAGGTTTATCGACCGGATGGACAGTACGGCACGGATGGCCACGGCGCGCTCGGCAAATACATCCATGTTCCCAACGCCTTCACCTATGCCGGCGGCCCAAACAACGCCTCGGCCTTTCTTGGTCCGGATGGCCGCACCATCAATCAATTTGGCCCCTTTTCCCGGCCTTCCGCCGGCGCCACGCCCAAGGGGTATGATTTTGGAACCGTGGACATCTACGGTCCCGGCATCAACGGCGCGCACGCGGGCTCCAGCATGTCTTCGATCGGCGGAACCCTCCGGCCCGGCGAATTGACCGGCTCCGGCCCCATCAACCACGCGATGAAGATCGAGCTGGACTGGGTGAAGCTCTCGCCTAACTGGCCGGGGAAATATCGGTGGCCGGCGCTGAATTCCGATGGGTATGGAAACAACTCCTATGCCGGCACGGTGACGGCGCTGACCATGGGATCGCTCTGCGCGCTGCCTCCAAGCGTGAATATCAATAATCTCACCTGGAAAACGCCCTTCGGAAAGAAAATCGCCCAGGCTTTCCAAAACTATGGAGCCTACGTGGTCGACACCACGGCGAATAACTGGAATGTGGGCTCCTCGTCGAGCCCCAAGTACACCATGGCGCTGTGCATGCAAAACGAAACGATCACCGAGGTAAATAACACCTACGGCATCAATTTTCGCTCGGGCTGGGGCGGCGGCGGGGCGAACTGGACGGCGGATATGGCCCAAATCTACTCGCTGCTCGCCGTGGTGAATAACAACTCCGCCACCACCATCGGCGGCGGCGGCACGCCGCGCGCGGCGCTCGCTCCGCCTTTTGCCGGCCACTATGAAGGCGAGTCCCTCACCGTGCTCGCCCAGTCTGCGGCCACCCTCGACACGATCACCGATGCCGGGTACAGCAACAGCGCCTCGCTCATCCTTCGGGCCACCGGGCCGAATGACTATGTAACTCTGGAAGTGCCCAACATCGCCGCGGGCACATACAATGTGAAGATCGGGGTGAAATCGTTGAATACGCGGGGGCAATTCCAGGTCTCCGCCGCCCGCGATGCCAGTCCGATCAACTTCAGCGATATCGGCCCGGTCGTCGATCAGTACAGTACCTCGACCTCCGGCGTCATCACCGCGATCGATCTCGGCAATTGGTCACCCGTCACGACCAGCGGCAAGGAATTCCGCTTCACCGTCACCGGCAAGAACGCGGCCAGCACGGGCTATAGCATTACTATCGACTACATCCAGCTCACCCCCGTGGCGACAGTGAGTGCGGAACTCAATACGTACTCGGACGACGCGCTGTACGATTGATTTGAAATCTAGTTGCACACCGGTGGCGAAAGCCACCGGTGTCTGGAGGTTGGCTAGGCTCTGACTCACCGTGTAGCAGTCAAACGCGCCAGGACGGGCAAGTCCGCGTGCAATGCCGCGAGGTTTTGGAGTGCGGTGGTCCTGCACCGCTTTCGGAGCGGGCAAGTTAAAACCGGTGCAAATCGACCGAATTCTTCTCTGTGGACATGGTCTTCGCGGACCCGGCTGGTTATCGATCGCGGTCGCTTCGTGAGGCCTTTGAGTCGCAGCAACATTATCCGCGACTAGTTGAATCATCGGGTATGAAAATGGCAAAGAGCCATACCTGCAAGACGACGAGACCGATGCTTACTGTAGAGAAAACGTTTAACCGGCATCGATTTCAATTTGTCCACTCCGAAAGCGGTGCAGGACCACCGCACTCCAAAACCTCGCGGCATTAGACTCTGATTTATCAAACTGAGGGCGCCGGGCGAGGGCCGCCTGCTTCTCCTGGTAGGCAAAAATTGGCCACCCTCCAAACTCACGCTCGCAGCCCTCGCCAAATAAACTGCAACGCGCCGTTTCCTTACCCACCCCGATGTTTCGCCACCGCCTCCGTCCTATTCCGGGCATGCAATTTCTGGCAAATGCCCTTCACGTAGGTGCGCACCGTCGTCACGCCGATATCCAGTTTGTCCGCGATTTCCTTATAAATCAGCCCGCTGGATAGGTAATCCAGCACCTGCTGTTCCCGCCGGGACAATTGCTTGTGCTCGACCGGCTCCGGGCCGATGAGATGGAAGTGCTGGATGACCTTCCGGGCGATATAGCTGGAAATCGGCGCGCCGCCTAAAGACACATCTCGCACCGCCTCCAACAACTGTTCCGGCGGATGTGACTTGAGCAGATAGCCGTCGGCTCCGGCCTTCAACGCCTTGAAAATCCGCCCGCTGTCTTCGTACACCGTGACCATAATAATCTGGATCGCCGGCAAAGCTTTTTTGAGCCGCGCGACACATTCGATGCCGGAGATCCCCGGCAATTGGATATCCATGAGCACCACATCGGGATTTACGCGCGGGATCTTTTCCAACGCTTCCGCGCCGGTCGCGTAAGCTCCCACGCAACGGATTTCCGGCGCAGAATCGAGCAACTCCACCAGTCGCTCGCGCAGTCCGCGATCGTCTTCCACTATGACAACGCTCTTCGTCATCGCAAAGCCGCGGCCTCCTCCGCTTCCGAGGATTCGCCCGGTTCGGGCGCTCTCTTCGGCTCCGTTTGGACGGCATATCCGCCTCTCTTGACGGCGAGGCGCAAGCAGACCGTCGTGCCGCAGCCCGAGCGACTTTCGATCATACAATGCCCGCCGATTTCGGCCATCCTCCGGCGAATGTTCTGAAGGCCATGCCCCGTTTCCGCGCCGTCAAAACCACAGCCGTCGTCACGAATCGAGACGTGCAGCTGATCACTTACCAACGAGACCTCCATTCGGATTTCCGAAGCCTTCGCATGGCGCGCGGCATTGTGCACCGCTTCCTTCACGGCCATCACGATGTTATGCCGGATCTGACTCGACACCTCCACTTCCTCGGGCAGACGGCCCACGTCAAAATGACGCCGTAGCTGCGAGACCTCGCATAGCCGCCCGACGATTTGGCAGAGGTAGTTCCCCAGCTCCTCAAGATTGTCGTTGTCGGGATTCACTGCCCACACGATTTCGTAGAGCGAGGCGACCAACTCCCGCGACATGTCCGAGATGCGCGCAAAATCCGCGCGCGCCTTGTCGGAGAATTCCGCGTTGCGCTGCGCCATGGCGCTAAACATCGAAATTTCACTCACCCGCGCGCCCATGTCGTCGTGGATGTCCCGGGCGATGCGCAGTCTCTCCTGCTCCATAAGGCGATGGCTTTCGAGGCGCGCGATGGCTGCGCGCATGCGGCGGGCATGAAGGTAGCGCACGCCAAAAGCGAGCGACGCAGAAAACAGAATTGCGACGGCCGGCCAGAACCAGCCTTGTTTCCAAAGCGCCTGCGGCACAAAGATGGGGAGCGAAACACCAGGTCCAAGCGGTTCTCCCATGGCGGACCACTTTCCCATCCGAAAACAATAGCGGCCCGGAGGCAACCGATCATAAGCGATGCTTCGGACATCCGCCAGACCGACCGAATACATTTCATCCCACTCGATGACGAGTTGTTCTCCCGCGGTGACTGCCGCCGCGGCATCCAATTGGCTGTGCCACTCCGCGTGGCCCCACGGATCCTTGTCCAGAATTTCGAAGGCTTTCGTATTGCGCCCACCGGCCGCAACGAGTTTCGCCATGCTCGGCGCCGTGCCATCGCGTTTCCAGATCCGGTCACGCGCTGCTTCGGCGGATTCCCCGGAAGTCGCGGGTCCGAATAGCTCCTGGGCGCCGCCATCAGGCAGGCGGCGGGACACCATCAAATGATCCACCACATACACACCCACGGCGGCCGGAGGGCCGGCCGAAGACATCACGAGCCGCAGGCGGGAGGCGCCCGGCGGGACGACTAACTTCTCCAGGCGATGGATAAACCGCGAGGTTTCAAGCCAGCCCGTCCAGCCAGGGCTGTCGCCGCTGACGTTGAATTGCTGTTGCGCGATCTTGTCGCCGCTTTCGTCGCAAAACGAAGCCATGACAAACATGAACACCACACCGACCTGCCAGTCGCGGTCCCAGCCCTCGAGCATATAGCGAACCTGCACCGGAGCCAACCGGCGGTCCGCAGCAGACCCGAGATCGATGACGAGTTGATCCGGCTCCGGATGCGTCCGAACGCCGTTGAGATCGACGGGCATGGTCCGCCCGTCTACAATGACGGAATGAATGACCGGCCGTTCAGCCGCCGGCACGGTCGCAGGCGCCTCCTCCGCGAAAGCCGCCGCGGCCAGCGCGATGAACGCGGCGGCCGGGACGGCAAGTTTCGACGGGGGGCTCACGAGTATTTGCTTATCACTGCATCTGCCCGTGGGCAAGCCGCGGCGACTATTGGGGAGTCAGCGTGAGGTAATCCACGGCAATTGCATAGTTATATGACGTTCCCGCGCTGCTCGCGTTCTTGCCCTTCACGAGGAAGCGAAACCACTTGTCGCTCGTCGTTCCCGGAGTCCAGGCGCCAAGATCGACTTCCGTATAGGCGGCGATGGCAGAATACTCGTCAATCACCGGACCCACATTCGACACCGTGCCGCTGAAGTTGTCTGCCCGGCCCACCTGCAGCTGGAATTGGCCGCGGGAGTTGTTCTTCTTGAGGCCGACCTTCACGTCGTAAGTCCCTGCGGCCACATTGGGCAGCACAAAGGTGACATAGTCGTTCACATTATTCGAATCGAGAATGCGGCCGTCCCCGTCGCCCAGACTCGGATCGGGTCCTATATTGCGCACCGTGCCGCCGGCGGCGGAAACATAGTTGGCCACGGTGAGTTTCTCCGCCTCATAGCCGACGTACGGGGTCGTATGCGTGGCCTGATAGGGAATGAGCCCCTTCACCATGCGAATGCCATTCCCCGTGAGCCGCAGGTAGAAATCTGACGAGCAGTGTACGCCGTCGGCATCCAGGGTGAGGAAGTAATTGCCCGCCGGAATCATCGAAGAGTCTTCCGCGACTTTGAAGATGGAGGTGGCCTCATTTACTTCGTCGAACATCGCGATGTAGAAGCTTTGCACGTTGGCATTCCGCATCGCGGCGAACTGGTTCCACATGAAGTTGCCATTATTCCGCGGGATCTGGTTTTTCCGCGTGGTGTCCCCCGTGCTGTTGTAAAAAGCGGTCCCGGGGTAGCAGCTCGATTGGTAGTCGATGTTATGCGCGTTGCAATAGGTCAGATCCTTGGTGTCGTCATTCTGGAAATCGGCGATCGCGCCGGTCCAGCCCACGCGCCAGGGCATGATCATGTCGCAGGCATTGTAAGCGGCGGCGTTGGCCGTGTTCCAACTGAAAGCCCCGTCCGTGCCGCCGATGACGTAGCATCCCTGGCTCTTGAACCAATTCACCGTATTGGCCCAATCCGCCGCTGCGCCCCGACCGCCCACGCCGATACCCCAGAGGCAAACGACCGGCTTGCCGTTTTGGTAAGCATAGGCAGACGACGACGTCAGGTGCAGCGTGCCGACAATGGTGTCCGTCCAGTCGGCTTCGATGGCATCTGTGGCCTTGGAGTCGTACATCATGTAAAACTTCCTCCCGTTGGCCGCTGCGGCGTTCATGACCTTCTGCGCCATACCGTCGCGCTCCGCCTTGATTTTGCTGCCCGGCGTGGTCTCGCTCGCAAAGCGTTGAAGCGCCGCGCAGTCGATGCCGTATTGCGCCATCCACTTGAAATGAGTGTTAACGACCTGCTGATCGTAGGACGTAAACATCTTTGCCGGCTGGCCATTGCCGAGATTGCCGAAGAAGTTTGGTTGGGTGACCCCGGCCTGGGAAAAATTGCTGCCCGCGTAGGTCGTCACGAATTCCCGGACATCGGGCCACATTTCGAGGTTTTGGTGATTCCAGACATTGGTGGGCGACCCGTCGCCGGCGGCCGTGAACCAGCCTTGGTAGCCGACGGTGACCTTGCCCACGACATCGCCTGGGGCGCTCGCGGCAAGGGCGGCGCCGACGGGGAGGAGAGTGGCGACGGCTGTGGCCAGGAGGGTTTGGCGCAGCAGTCGGCCCCAGAAGCGACTGGGAGATTGATTTTCGATGCCGGACGATTTCCGACGGTGAGTGGGGAACATGGATTTCATGACGAGGAGGGAATGAGGTTCGGAGTTGAGGGGAGTCGCAACCGAAGTGGCCACGAACGACGCAAGCTTAGGGAAAGCGGAGGCGCCCCCGCTATTCCTCAAAAGTGAGGAGCCTCGCCGAGGGGGCGCGATGCTTGTTTTGCGATTTCCCGAATGGGGTTGCAGATATTGGCGCTAACAAAATATCAGCAACCCCATTCGGCTGCGCAGCTCGCCCCCGCGCGCTCACGGAATCGCAATCGTATGCGCCGTCGCTGCGATCCTCTTTTCCCGCGCCACCAGACGCGGCGGGAAGCCGCGCGCGTATACTTGCGGATTTGGCAACATCACCGCGAGGCGGGCGGCTTGCCGGGTATCGAGTTGCGCGGCGGTCACCCCATAGTATTCCCGGGCGGCGGCTTCGCAGCCGAAAACGCCGTCACCCCACTCCACTACGTTGAGGTAGATTTCCAGGATCCGCCGCTTGCTCATCACCGCCTCGAGCATGACCGTGATCACCGCCTCCTGGCCTTTGCGCCAGAGCGTTTTGTCCGGCGAAAGAAAGAGGTTCTTCGCCAGCTGTTGCGTGATGGTCGAGCCGCCCATGGAAAATTTCCCTTCCTTTTCGTCCTTCGCCACGGCGGCGCCGATGCCCGCCCAGTCGAAGCCGTGGTGCTTCACAAACTGATCGTCCTCGGAATCCAGAATTGCGCGCTTCAGCGGCGTCGCAATTTTGTTATATGGGATCCAAGTCTGGCGCAACCTGGCCTGCGGCTGCTGTTCCCGCAGCTCCGCGAGCCGCAAGCGCATGAAGCTCGTATCCGGCGGATCGTGCGACACCCACCAACAAACATGCGCAAAAATCCACCCCTCGTAAAGGAATGCCGCGACCAACAAGGCCGCCAGAATCCAGCGGGTCCAAAGCCAGACCCGATTTCCAGACCGACCGCGTGCGGGCGTCTTTTTCAAAGGCCCGTCGGTGGTTGATTTAAAGCGTGAGAAAATTCTTCAGCAGCCGCTTGCCTTCCAGCGTGAGGATGGACTCCGGGTGAAATTGTACCCCGTGGATGGGATACTCACGGTGGCGCAGCCCCATGATTTCGCCCTCGGCTGTTTCCGCACTGATCTCGAGTTTATCCGCAGGAAAGGTCGCGCGTTTCACGAGGAGCGAATGATACCGCGTCGCTTCGAAAGGGCTCGGCACCCCGGTGAAGATGCCTTTGCCGTCGTGCAGGATCGGCGAGGTCTTGCCATGCATGAGGCGATCGGCGCGCACGACATCGCCGCCAAAGACGTGACCGATGCATTGATGCCCTAGACACACGCCGAAGAGCGGTGTGGTCGGGCCGAAGCGCAGGATTACTTCGTTGGAAATGCCGGCTTCCTTTGGCGTACAGGGTCCGGGCGAGATGCAGATGCGCTCCGGGCGCAACTCGGCGATCTCATCGAGCGTGATCTCGTCGTTGCGTTTGACCAGCGGCTCGACCCCAAGTTCGCCGAAATACTGGACGAGGTTGTAAGTGAAGCTGTCGTAGTTATCGAGGACGAGAAGCATAGGGCGTGTTGGCAAAATCAATGTTTTGCCGCGCGGGCGATGGCGGCCATGAGGGCTTTGGCTTTGTTGACGCATTCCTGGTGCTCGGCATCGGGATTCGAGTCAGCGACGATGCCGGCCCCGGCCTGCACATAGGCTTTGCCATCCTTCAGGACCACCGTGCGCAGGGCGATGCAGGAGTCGCTATTGCCATCGAAGCCGAAATAACCCACCGCTCCCGCGTAGACGCCGCGTTTGCTTTTTTCCAACTGGTTGATGATCTGCATGGCTCGGACCTTGGGCGAGCCGCTCACCGTGCCCGCGGGGAAAGTGGCGCGCATGACGTCGTACGCATTTTTGTCCGGTCGCAACCGCCCGCTCACGTGGGAGACGATGTGCATGACGTGGCTGTACTTCTCGATGGACATGAAGTCACTCACCTGGACGGTGCCGAAATTCGCAATACGCCCGACGTCATTCCGCGCCAGGTCGACGAGCATGAGATGCTCGGCGCGCTCCTTGGGATCGGCCAGGAGGAGCTGGGCATTGCGGTCGTCTTCCTCCTCCGTGGCGCCGCGGCGGTTCGTTCCGGCGATGGGGCGGATGGCCACGTGCCCATTCACCGCGCGCACATGCACTTCGGGCGAGGAGCCGACGAGAGCGAAGCGGCCCGCGAACTTGAGGCAAAACATGTACGGCGACGGATTCACGAAGCGCAGCGTGCGGTACAGCGTGAGCGGGTCGCCCGGGTAATCCGTCTCGAACCGCTGCGAGGGCACGATCTGGAAAATGTCGCCCGCATGGATGTACTCCTGGGCGTCGCGCACCATCTGCTTGTACTCTTCCGGCGTGGTATTGCAGCGCGGCGTGACCGGATCGAACTGGCCAGAAGTAAAAATGGGCGGCAGGCTGGCCGGCTGTTGCAGCCGGGCGGCGACTTCCTGGATGCGGGCGCCGGCTTCGGCGTAGGCGGCGTCGACTTCGCCATTTTTCACATAGGCATTGCAAACGATGCGCAGCCCGCGGGTGCGGTGGTCGAAGATGAGCACCGTATCCGTGATGAGAAAGAGTGACTCGGGGAGCCCGATTTCATCCGGCGGCGGGGCGGCGATGCTCGGCTCGAAGAAGCGCACCATGTCGTAGGTGAGATAGCCGACGGCTCCGCCGGAAAAAGGCGCCGGAGTGGGGCCGGCGGGTGGCGCGGCCTGCTTGTAGCGGCCCATGAGCTTCTGCAACTCGTGCAGCGGGTCGGCCTGGGTCTCGAATTCCTGGGTCTGGCCATCTTCCGTGATGCGGATGGATCGCCCGCGGCTTTCGAAAATGGCGCGCGGCGCGGCGCCGACGAAGGAATAGCGGCCGCCCTGGTCATTTTGCTCGGCGGATTCCAGGAGAAAGGAACAGCCGCCGGAATCGATCTTCTGGAAGGCGGAAACCGGCGTCTCGGCATCGGCCAGGAGCTCGGTGGAGACAGCGATGAGATTGCCCTGCCCCGCAAGCGCGCGGAATTCTTCGAGGCTGGGCTGAAGCGGGTATGGGGTCACAAAAAACGAGGGACTGGAGACTGAGTGAAATGGAAGGCTACTTGCCGTAAGTGGCGTGGGGATCGAAGACTTTTTCCTCGGAGACGGCGAGCAGAGCGCCGGTCTGGTCGAGTTCCTGGAAAAAACAGCTCTGGTGGCCGGTGTGGCAGGCGCCGCCGGTCTGCTCGACTTCAAAGAGGAGCGTGTCGGCGTCGCAGTCCACGTACCAGCGGAGCACACGCTGGGTGTGACCGCTGGTCTCGCCCTTGAGCCAGGCCTTCTGCCGGGAGCGGCTCCAGTAGTTCATGAGCCCGCTGGAGAGCGTCGCCTCGATGGAGGCCTGGTTCATCCAGGCCATCATGAGCACACGATGGGTCGCGGCATCCTGCACAATGGCGGGGATGAGGCCGTCGGCATTGAACTTGAAGGTGCTTTTCATCGCGGTGGTTTGGCTGGAAGTCATGGATACAAAGAAAAAGCCCGACGATTCGTAGAGGAATCATCGGGCCAAAAATTCGACGCACGGTGGCGACGACCGAGCCGGCTAGGATGCCGGCTTCAGGCCCGTCTTAATGGCGCCACCAATGCAGGATATTCACAGGCCGTGATATAAGGCCGGGCGAAGGCGTGACGCAACGCCTTTTTTTGCAGGGCGACAAAGGTTCGCGTAACGCATCTCACATCTACGGGATGTGTTCGTGCGAGAAGTTTGGCCAATTTTTGCCTACCGGCAGCCGCGCCTGGCTCCGACCCGGCGCCCTCAGTTCGATGAGCCCGCGCGTAATGCCGCGAGGTTTTGGAGCAACGGTCCTGCACCGCTTTCGGAGTGGGCAAGTTGAGATCGATGCAATTCAATCGCATTCTCCCCAGCGAGCGTTGGCCCCATTGTCTCGCAGGCATAACGACTCGATATTCCGGCGTGCGATGAATCAACCAGCCTTGGAAAAAGGTGACTCAAAGCCCTCTCGTAGCTTCCGCGATCGATAACCAGCCGGCGCTGCGAAGATGATGTTCCATTGCATAGAAATCGGTAGATTTGCAGCCGTCTCAACTTGCCCACTCCGAAAGCGGTGCAGGACCACCGCACTAAAACCTCGCGGCATTACAATACGAATTGCCAGCCTTGGCGCGCTTGCCTGCTACGATGAGACAAAATTTGTTACCCTGGAATTCCTTGTGCAGGCGCGGCCGATTCGGGACCGTGACGGCGTGAACTTGAAAAAGGACTCGTCGTGGCGATGAAACAAAAACCTGCAGCGAATGAAAACGATATGTTAATCCCGATGCCGACCAATCGGCCGGCGACGGCAGCCGATGTGAGCGACCCGGCGCATTTTGCCGAGCGCACGCTGGAGTTGGCGCTCTACGATTGGCAGCGGGAAATCCTGGCTTGGTACCGGCGCCCGGGCCAGCGCACGAAGGGCACGGTGGCCGCGCCGAATGGCTCGGGCAAGGACGACCGCATCATTGCTACGCTCGCACTCTGGTGGATCACTGCGCACGTGCGCGGGCGGGTCGTGATCACAAGTAAAGATGGGCGCCAGTTGGATGAGCAGACCCAGCCCGCGATCGCGCGGCATGCCAAGCGGTTTCCGGGATACACTTTTCTCAATCGCAGCGTCGAAACGCCGCAGGGAGGAAAAATCGTGCTCTTTACGACCGACGACGCCGGCCGCGCCGAGGGCTGGCACAAGGAGGACGACGTCGCGGGGCCGCTGCTCATCGTGGTCAATGAGGCGAAGAGCGTGCCGGACGATATCTTTCGCGCTTTCGACCGGTGCACGTTCAATGGCCTGCTCTATATCTCGTCGACCGGGCTTCGCCAGGGACGCTTTTACGATTCGCACACCCGGCTGGCGGAAAGTTTCCAGCGCAAGGTCGTGCGTCTGGAGGCGTGCCCGCACATTCCGGGTGAGCGCATCGAGGATATCCTGAGCACCTATGGCGCGGATCATCCCTTTACGAAGTCCACGCTTTTCAGCGAGTTCATGAGTGAGGACGACGCCAGCCAGTTTCTCTTTCCGCTGGAGCTGGTGGAGGGAAATCACCGCTCACCGCCGCGGTTTCAAGCGGGCGATCGCTCGGCCTTCTGTGACTTTGCGGCGGGCGGCGATGAGAATGTTTTGGCGGTGCGCACGGGGAATCGGGTGGAGGTTGTCGCCGCGTGGCGCGAGGCCGATACGATGGCCGGCCTGGGACGTTTCATCCTCGAATTTCGCAAGGCGGGCCTGACAGCGGGAGAGATCTTTGCCGACGAAGGCGGCTTGGGCAAAGGACTCTGCGACCGGCTCTGGGAAATGGGTTGGGAGATCAATCGCGTCAATTTCGGCGGCGCTCCGCATGATAAGCGGTATCGAAATCGCGGCGCGGAGATGTGGCACGAAACGGCGGCGGCAGTGTTGCGCGGTGAGATCATTTTGCCAAACGATCCCGCGCTCGTCGCACAACTAACCACGCGCCGGGTGAAGATCGAGAGCGACGGCCGGCTGGGCGTGGCTTCGAAAGAGACGATGCGAAAAGAAGGGCTGAAATCGCCGGACCGCGCGGATGCGATGTGCGGAGCTTGGTCGTGCCGGGGCTATGTGGCGCAGCAGAAGGGCAGTGTGTGTGGCGGAGATTTTGGGTTGGAGGAGGCGCGGGAGGGGTCGGTGCAGGATGGAATGCCAGGGATGGATGCGGGGTTTTGAAGCGCAGGGAGCAAGTGGGACAGATGTCCCATTTGTAATTGCACGGACCGACTGAGTTTGTCGTGCGAATGTTACTTTCGCTTGCATTTTGAATCGATAGATCGGCCCGTATAGTCACGCGTTCTTCGCACCTGCGGACAGCCCCGCCATCGGGAACAGAGTTCCCCTCCCAGGTCCATGACAAAAGAGGACGTTCGGACGAGCGCACGGTAAGCGCATCTTGACAGCTGAATTCGACGCCGCTTTCGGCCTTCCGACATCCAAGAAACTGCATCTCCAGCGGTTGTTCTGGCGACGCGCGATGTCCTTGCCCCCACGCCTACCTTCCGCCGCTGCGTGCCGCACGGAGAGTGGCTTGATTCCGGCAATTGTTCTCGACGCCAACTGCCGTTATCCTGACCTGCCATGACCGATGTCTCTCCTCAGTCCCCCCGCGCGCAGTTTTGCCAAGGTGTCTCGCGTCGTGATTTCATGCGGGTCGGCGCTCTGGCGCCCTTGGGGTTATCGCTTTCCCAGCTCTTTGCGGCGGAAAATGGCCTTGCGGAGCCGATCGCCAGAGGGCGAGCCAAATCGGTGATCCTGGTCTTTCTCGGAGGCGGCCTTTCCCATCTCGATACTTTCGATCCGAAGCCCGAGGCCGTGGAAGAGATCCGCGGTAAATATAGGAGCATCGCCACGAGCGTCCCAGGGTTGCGCGTGACCGAGCTATTGCCAAAGACCGCGCAAATCATGAACAAGGTCGCGCTCGTTCGCTCCGGCTACCATGAGAGCGATCAGCACGAGACGGCAACGAATTGGGTGCTCAGCGGCCGCAGCGGTTCGCGTTTTGGCGACCATCCCGCCATGGGCGCCGTCGTCGCTCACCAGACGGACTTTGGCGGCGCCGTCCCGCCCTATGTGGCCGTGCCGAAGAATCCGTCCTTTATGTGGGAGCTCGGCCGGAGCGCCTGGCTTGGCGAGCGTTGCGAAGCTTTTCAATGCGGCGATCCGAATGTCGCGAGTTTCGGCGACGCCAGCCCTCGGGACGTCGGATCGACCCTTTCACCACAAGCCCGGGCGATCTTCGATATCGCTCGCGGAAACACGAAATGCCGCGAAGCCTACGGCCATACCGAATTTGGCCGGAGCTGTCTCCTGGCCCGCCGGCTAGTCGAAGGTGGAGCGCGCTTTGTTACGGTCAATCATGGCGGCTGGGATCACCATAAAAGCATCTTCGATGGCTTGGAAACGAAAGCGCCCGAGTTCGACACGGCGTTTTCCGCACTCATCCGGGACTTGGATCAGCGCGGGCTTTTGGCGGAGACGCTGGTCGTGGCCCTGAGTGAATTCGGGCGCACGCCAAAGATTAACAAAGATGCCGGGCGCGATCATTGGAGCCAGGCGGGCTCGCTGATCTTTGCCGGGGCGGGAGTCCAGGGCGGGCAGGTCATCGGCTCCACGGATAAACATGGGGCGTTCGTGACCGAGCGGCCGGTGCGGCCGGCGGAAGTTTGTTGGACGGTCTACAATGCTTTAGGCATCGACCCAACGAAGGAGTTGCGCTCGCCTGAAGGGCGCCCGGTTTCGATTCTCGATCAAGGCGGGGTCATCAGCGAACTTTATTCCTGAGCCCGCTGATACGCCGGATCTAATCTCCAAAAATTATGAACGAGCTGCTGCTGACGCAGTTCGCTCGGAAAGTCCGCGGGCCTGCTTCGTGTCTTCGTTTCTTCGTGTGAGATTATCTCTCCGTGGAGTCACGCAACGGGAAAAAAGCTCACACGAAGGCACGAAGCGAAATGGGCAATGTTTTATGACCCTATGTTTAGCAGCAGCTCATACATATCTACACAACAAGACGCGACGCCACAGGGTGCAAAAAAAACGGGCAAGCCTTGCAGCTTGCCCGTTTCTTAAAACTTAACGTCGGCGCTTACTTCGCAAGCGCATCCAACTTGGCCACAAGCGCGGCTTTGCCGCCGCCGTTGCCCTGGATCTGCTCCTGCACCTGCCCATTCTTGAAGAAGAGCAGCGCGGGAATCGCGTTGATGCCGAAGCGGCCGGCCAAATCCTGGTTATCGTCGACATTCACTTTGCCCACTTTCGCGGCGCCCACCTTGGCGTCCGCGATTTCGTCGACGATCGGCGAAATCATCCGGCACGGCCCGCACCAGGGAGCCCAGAAATCGAGGAGAACCGGCACGGTGGAACCGAGCACTTCAGATTCGAAATTGGCTTCAGTGATAGTGAGAACGTTGGCGCTGGACATGGCGACGGATGATTCGGATTTGACTGATTACTGAACGGAAGAGGCGCTGTAGGCGAGGTAGACGAAGACGAAGGACAGCAGCGAGATGACCAGCGCCGCGATGCCCATGATGTTCATCGACGAATCCGCAACTGGGGCCACCGCCGGCATGGCCGGGGCTGGCGTGAAAGTCGTGGCCGGCTGGATCGCGGCCGCCGGGCGGCTGACCAGAGGCTGCGTCTGCTGCATCTTCACCGTGGCCTTTGGCAACGCGGGCTTGGCCGCGGCGCCTTCCGCCGGAAGCGTGATGCGGGCGGTTTCCTTCTTCGGAGCCGCAGCTTTCTGCGTGAGCGGAGCGGTCGGCGGAGCCGAAGGAGCGGGAACTGCCGGCGCGCCGCCGACTGGTGACGCGGGCGGAGCGGGCTTCAGCGGGACCGTCGGCCGGGCGCCGAGAGTCGGCGGTTTCGGCGGGATCGCGCCAGCCGGGAGAGGCTTCGCCGCGCCGGGAATCGCCGGCGCGCTCATGCCGCTCGGAGGACGCGGTGGCGGCGGGATGAAAGGCTTGGAGGCGCCGACGTGCGTCGCCGAAAGATCGGTGTCTCCTCCTCCGCCACCCAGCTTGGTCGTTTCCTTTTTGGGCGCGATGCCGGTTGGCGGCAGCGAAGGCTTGCCGGGAAGATTGATGCGGACCGTTTCGCGCTTCACCGCCTGCTGCTCCTGCTTCGGCGGCAGAGTGATGCGGATGGTCTCGGCTTTGGAAGCGTCTTCGGACTCGGAGGGTGCGGGAGGAATTTCGTCTGCCATGGAGGTAGGATTAGAGGGCGTGTTCTATCTCACCGCAGTGAGAGAGTTGTCAATCACGCAATCTGCCGGATTTTCGTCATAATCGCAAGCCTGGCGCAAGAGGAAATCACCTGAGGCCTGCCGCCCGGGGCAAATCGCCAGTCTGGCGCCCAATTGGAAACTTCCACTTGCCCCCATTTTTCCGGAACGGCTACGGTGCGCCGATGAACATCCTCGTCACCGGCGGCGCCGGCTTTATCGGCTCGCACTTCGTGGAACGGTGCCTTGCGCTCGGCCACTCCCCGGCGATCCTGGACGACTTCAACGACTTCTACGATCCCGCGATCAAGCGCGCCAATGTGGCGGGCGTCGCCGCGCATGCGCCTGTCCACGAGGCAGATATCCGCGACGAGGCCGCCGTGCAGCGGATCGTTCGTGAAGGCCGTTTCGATGCCATCGTCCATCTCGCCGCCCGCGCCGGCGTGCGCCCTTCCATCGCTCAGCCCCGGCTCTACATCGACACGAATATCACCGGCACCTTTCAGTTGCTCGAGGCGGCGCGGCTCGCCGGGGTGCCGCGATTCGTCTGCGCCTCGAGTTCGTCCGTCTATGGCGTGCTGAAGACCGCGCCCTTCCGCGAGGATATGTGCCTGAACCAGACGATCTCGCCCTACGCGGCGACGAAGCTGGCCTGCGAGCAGCTCTGCTCGAATTATTCGCACCTCTACGGCATGCGCACGATCGCGCTGCGCTTTTTCACGGTCTATGGCCCGCGCCAGCGTCCCGATCTGGCCATCCACGCCTTCACGCGGTCCATTCACGAGGGGAAATCCATCAACCAATTCGGCGATGGATCCACCCGTCGGGACTACACTTATGTGGACGATATCGTCCAGGGCATGGAAGCCTGCCTCACCTACGACGCCGCGAATTGCGATGTCTTCAATCTGGGCGAGAGCCAGACGACCACGCTGAGCGAACTCATCGCGAGCATCGAACAAAACGTCGGCAAGAAGGCCATCATCAATCGCCTGCCCGAACAACCGGGTGATGTCCCGCTCACCTTCGCCGATATTTCCAAGGCGCGCGCCGGCCTGGGCTACCATCCGCAGACGAAAATCGCCGAGGGAATTCCGAAATTTGTCGAATGGTACTTCGCGGCGACGAAAGGCCGCTCAGCAGCGTAGCTTCGCCAAATGGAAGCAGGCCTCAAAATCGGAGCCCACGAAAATGCTGACGAAACTTCCGCGTCGTCATGATCGATATATCTCCACTTGTCTCCGCTTTCCTCGAAGCCATCTATACCGTGATCCATCTCTTTGCCAAAGTCGTGTGGCTCACCTACAAGTGGGCGCGACGCGCCTCGCAAAACCCGAAGTCCGGCGCAGAACTCAACCCAACTGAGCCATCGCCCACGTCCAAGCTCGCAGAAAAAACCGCAAGCCCGTCTCGTCATGAACGACCTTAGCTCTGCTGTCGAACTGCTCCAGGCGCTGATCCGCATTCCCAGCGTCAATCCCGCCGGCAATCCCGGCACAGACGGCATCAATGAAGAGCGTTGCGCCTCTTATGTGGCCTCGTTTCTGGAGGGAGCCGGAGCGACCGCGGAGATTCGCGAGGTGCTGCCGCATCGGCCCAATGTGATCGGCCGCTTTCCCACCGATCGGCCCGGCAAGCCGCGCATCCTGTTCGCTCCGCATACGGACACGGTGAGCGTCGCCGGCATGACGATTGATCCCTTTGGCGGCGAATTGCGCGATGGCAAGATCTGGGGCCGCGGCGCGAGCGACACCAAGGGCTCCATGGCCGCAATGCTTTGGGCTCTGGCCGAGGCGCATGAGCGCATTCCGCAGCTGAGCCACGAGATCTGGTTCGCCGGGCTCGCCGGCGAGGAGGCGGGCCAGCACGGCGCGCATGCGCTGGCTGCACAGGAACACTTCGACTTCGTCATCGCGGGCGAACCGACGATGATGAATGTCGTCTACACGCACAAAGGCTGCACGAATCTGAAGCTCACGACGCGCGGCTCGGCGGTTCACGCCTCGAATCCCGATGGCGGCGACAATGCGGTCTATAAGATGGCCGAAGTCATCCGGCTCATCCGGCATAAGCTCGCTCCCGAGTTGCGCCGCTTTACGCACCCGGTGCTCGGCAGCTCGACGATCAGCGTCGGCACGATCAACGGCGGCAGCAAGACGAACATCGTGCCGGATCTCTGCGAAGCCACCGTGGATCTCCGCACTGTGCCTTCGCAAAATACGACCGATTTCACCGACCGCCTCACCGAGCGCCTGCGCGTGGCCTGCGCCGATCTGGACGTGGCCGCGGGGCATTCGCCGCCTCTGCTCACGGATCCGGGGCATCCTCTCATTCGCCGGCTGGAAAGCCTGGGCGCGCGGCTCGTGGGGGCGCCGTGGTTTTGCGACGCCGCGGTCTTTGCGCGCGACGGCACGCCGTCGATCGCCATGGGCCCGGGCTCCATCGCGCAGGCGCATACCAAGGATGAATGGATCAAGGTCGAAGACCTGGAGGCTGGGGTGGAGTTTTTTGGGCGGTTCCTGCGCGTGCTGTAGTCGAACTCCCCCAGGGCCAGCTCAGGCCTGGGAGGCGACCGGTTTTTTGGTGCGTGGAGCTTGCTCCCGCTTTGTCCGCGTGGCCATGTCGTGAGAGGTCCGGTCTGCGTGGTGTTTCGGCAGCACTATTACGCCGGACTCCGCGTCCAGCTTGAGCTCCGAGCTGACAAAGCGGGCGCAAACTCCACGCACCAAAGGCGCAGCGCCGGCCACCAGCCGTAATACAAGCCGCCTCGCGCCCCCGTGCTTGCGCAAAACCCCGTCGCGCCCTACGTTCGCCACCCTTTTCATTCCCATGAGCCAGCCCCAAACTGCCATTACACCGCGCCGCGACGAGGATTTTCCCGAGTGGTATCAGCAGGTCGTCCGCGCCGCGGATCTGGCCGAAAATTCCGACGTTCGCGGCTGCATGGTCATCAAGCCGTGGGGCTACGGCCTCTGGGAAAACATGCAGCGCGTCCTCGACGGCATGTTCAAGGCCACTGGCCACAAGAACGCTTACTTCCCACTCTTCATTCCGCTGAGCTATCTGGCTAAGGAAGCCGAGCACGTCGAAGGCTTCGCCAAGGAGTGCGCGGTGGTCACGCATCATCGCCTGGAAGCGGCTCCCGGCGGCGGGCTGCGTCCGGCGCCATCCGCGGAACTCGCCGAGCCGCTCGTGGTCCGGCCGACCAGCGAGACGATCATCGGCGCGACGTATGCCAAGTGGGTCCAGTCCTATCGCGACCTGCCCATTCTCATCAATCAATGGGCAAATGTCGTCCGCTGGGAACTGCGGCCGCGCCTCTTTCTGCGCACCGCGGAATTCCTCTGGCAGGAAGGCCACACCGCGCACGAGACCGAGAAAGAGGCCCGGGAAGAAACCGAACGCATGCTCGGCGTCTACGAGACCTTCGCCCGCGACTGGCTCGCGCTGCCCGTTTTCACTGGAGAAAAGAGCGAAGGCGAGCGCTTCCCCGGCGCTGTGCAGACCCTCTGCATCGAAGCCATGGTGCAGGATCGCAAGGCCATCCAGGCCGGCACCTCCCATTTCCTCGGGCAGAACTTTGCCAAGGCCAGCGGCATCCAATTCCTCTCGCGGAATAACACCCAGGAACTCGCCTGGACGACGAGCTGGGGCTTGAGCACGCGCCTCATCGGCACCGTGATCATGGCCCACGCCGACGACGACGGGGCCGTATTGCCGCCCCGCGTGGCTCCGAGCCAGATCGTGATCCTGCCGGTGACGCCCAAGGAAGAGACCCGCGCTGCGGTACTCGAGGCCGTCGAGAAACTTGCCGCCGCGCTCCGCGCGCAGACCTACGGCGGCGAAGCGCTGCGCGTCGAGATCGACCGCCGCGACATCGGCGGCGGCACGAAGAGCTGGGAATGGATCAAGAAAGGCGCGCCGCTGCGCGTGGAGCTCGGACCGCGCGATCTGGAAAAGGGCAGCGTCGCCGTGAGCCGCCGCGACCGCGGACCGAAGGAAAAGGAGTTTCTCTCCGTCGACGACTTCACGGCCAAAGCCGCCGAGATGCTCGGCTCCATCCAGGACGGCCTGCTCGCCCGCGCCACGGCCCTGCGCGACCAACACACCGTCGAGATCAACAGCAAGGAAGAGTTCTACCAATTCTTCACCCCGAAGCGCGCCGACAAGCCGGAGTTGCACGGCGGCTTCGCTCTCGCCCATTGGAACGGCTCGCGCGAAGTGGAAGACAAGATCAAGGAAGACCTGAAAGTGACCATCCGCTGCATCCCCTTCAACGATCAGGGCGGACCGGGAACATGCATCTTCAGCGGCGAACCAAGCAAGCAGCGCGTCGTTTTCGCGAAGAGCTACTAACAGATCGGCGCCGACAAAACACGCGTCGCGTAACAAAACGCGGCGCGCAAAGTAGGCGAGGTTTGCAACCTCGCGCGGTGCGCCGGAGAAGCGGCGGGGCGGGAGCGCCCTTCAGCCTACTTACAACCCGAGCAACCCACAACGCGCGCTCGCGCGAAGCTCCAGCTTCGTCGCGGACGAAGGAGGGGAACTCCAGTTCCCCATGGAGGGGGCGTCTGCGGGTGGGGAAGACGTGAAATTACATTTCAACTCTCGAGCAGCCAACTTCATCTGCGCGGGGGCAAACACGACTCATCGTCCCATGTTAAAATAGGCGGGACGCCATACCAGATCGTTATCTTCCGCCCGCAGACATTCCGCTCCACCCGCAGACATCGTCCGTCCAAAAAAGAGAGGCGGTGTGAAAGCCAGTGATCGATTAGATTTCGCCACCGCGTTGGAATCACTCTCGTTACGAATCTCCGATTCGTAATCTGGAGTTTGGTCAATCTCGGCCAGCGTCCGTTCGCAAGCGGAGCCCAGGGAGGGGAGCCATCCCTGGCGCCCACCAGCGTGGCCTTCACGCTGCGCCCAACGCTACGCGAGATGTTACCCCGGGCGCGCCAAAGGCGCCCCTGGTACGAATCTCCGATTCGTAACGAGAGTGGTTACAACGCAGCGGCGCAATCGATCCGACCGCTCGTCTTCATCCAGTCTCAGAGTTCCGCGACGACGCTGGAGCGTCGCGCGAGTGCGCGTCAACGCCCTGCTTGTGTTCTCTGCGCCCGTCGACCGAAATTCAGGACCCCATTTCTGCGGACCCATTGCAAGTCGCGCCATCCCCTCACATCCGCCGCGCCGTCGTTCTCCGAACCTACTTCATCTCCTCTCCCCGGAATCACACGACTCCCTATGAATCCTTCAACCACGACCAGCGCCATCGAAGAGCCGGAACAAATCGACCATGAAATTATTCCCCGGGAACCGGGTGTTAGTCCTGCCGTGAACGGCGTCAGCATCGCCGGCGGCGGCGCGACGGGCGCGGCGGTGGGCTTGATCGTGGGCGGCCCCATCGGAGGGGCCATCGGAGCCATCATGGGCGCGCTTGCGGGAGGCCTGAGCGACGGCGTCCTGGGTGTTCCCGTCGAACAAGCGATCCAGGAGCAGCAACACGCCGCCGAAAGCAAATACCACCTTTCACCGACGCACGAACAAATCGCCGAGCGCGCCTGGAGTTACTATGCCGAAGAAGGTCATACCGACGGCCACGCACTTTCGCACTGGCTTCGCGCGGAGCGGGAGTTGTCCGACCCGCTGCACGAGACGACGGCCGGTGAAAGTAATATCAATCCCTCGACGAACCTTTAATAGTTATCCTCGTCAAATCGAGGTTGATTTCGGCGGTCCTCGAGGGCCGTTCGACACTTAGCCAATCTTTTCAGATCGTCTCGAGTTGCCAGACCAGCCGCATTTAGACGCTCCAGCGTTCCTATGGCTGAGGCATATTGCAAAAGCGACTCCTGAATGAGCGCGAGAAGCCTGAGCGCAACACCGGTTTCACCATTTCTGTCGATCCAATCGTTCGTCTGCGTCTTGAGAAGCGCTAGCGCCTTCAATGTTGATTCTGATGGAGCCTTCCGTTCATACGACAACAGAAGCCCTGCTTTAAACGCAGAACGAACCTGTTGAGATATGTTCTCGAGGTCGGAATCAGCGTCCATCGACATTGGGAGGCTCGTGCCAAGCATTACGCATCGCAGCGGGCACAATTCATGTATTTAGATTTACTCCGGTCGCGCCGTGATCATCGACTCGAAGACCTCCGCGCGAACCCATCGCGTCTCAATGCCTTGGGCCGGGTAGAAGTTATCCCGCACGCCAACAAAGAGCGCGCCGCCAACCTCCGCCCAGGCCACGCCCGTGAGTTCATGTCCCCAGGATAACTCGGGCTTTTGCGGCAGCCTCACGCGGCAGGTCAGTAACACCGGACGCCCGGCGTCGATCTCGCTCCGGAAGGTTTCCGCAGCAAACGGGGCAAACGCGATCACGGCCTGGACACCGTGCGCTGCAGCATCCACCTGCAACGCCTTTGCCAGGTCCGCCGGCATCGCGCCGCTGAGCGGGCGGTGATCGTCGGTGTAGCCAAGATCGTCCGGAATCTCGGACATCTTCAAGAGTTTCCGCAACCGCACGGCGACCGCGCGGAGCTCGTCTTCGTTGAGCGCGCGCGATTCCCCCGCTCCGCCCCACTTGGGAAACCCGCGCGCAGCCCAGTAAGCCACCAGGTTCGCCGCCGCCGTCGGTACACAGCCGGAGCAAACCTGCGGCGCGGTGACCCCGGAGACGCCAAATTGCTGGAGATTCGGCACGGCTGCGAGCTGATGTTCACCGGGAACGGATCCGAGTTTTGGCAAGGCAAATTCGAGCAATCGCCCTTCCGCTTTCGTTTCCCACATGAGATAGCCAGCCTCCGCTCCTGGTGAGGTGATCCGGGCGCACCAGACGGGATCGAGTTCGTGGTCATTCCAAGGGGTGGGTTTGGGCGGAACAATGCGGGAATCGGCGACCGTGAGATCTGCTACGGCCGGCCCGGCAATCGTCGCGAGCCATACGGCGGCGCGGTCCTCCTCCGCAAACGCTGGTCTGGCGAGGCTCATCGCCGCAACGATCCAGGCAACGGCGCGGCGAGGGAGAGTCCATTTCGTCATAACGTATTGCGGATGAGGATGCCAGCGCCGGCCGCCGATTCCAATCGGCAATTTGTCAGGGCAAGGTTCGCAAATAAGCCGCCAACGTCCGCGCATCTGGCTCGTTATATTTCTTCGCGAAAGAAGGCATTTCCCCACGGATGCCCGTGCGAATCACCGCTACGATGCGGGCGTCGCTGATCGGCAGCCGATGGAGATCCGGCCCATCGGCGTCTTCCCCGTTGCCGCGCGCATCCTCGCCATGACAATGCGCGCAGCTGCGGAGAAACATCCCGCGCCCGCGGCCGGCATCCGGAGGCGGAGCGAGCGCCGGCGCGTGGGCCGCCGCCGGCTCTGGGCCACTCTGGGCCACCGCGGCGAAAATCGCCGCGCCCAGCGTAAATCCCGAGGTGAACAGGGCGAGGCCAAGCTCTCGCCAAACGAATACAGGTCGTCCCATAGATTTATCCGGCTTGCAGCATTTCCCCTCCCCAGTAGCCCGCTCCTCCGACTAACAAAGCCGCGAGAAAGATGAGCCCGACATAGATTCCCTCGCCCAATCGTGTGGGCTCGGTCCGCTGTCGCACCCGCCAGATGGCCAGCGCCGTGATGAGGGCCAGCGCCGGCCAGACGAATTGATGATGCCGCAGCAGCGTCCCGTGCCCCCAGAACCGCCAGCGCGCCGCGAACAATCCGCTCCAGGCCGCGACCTGGCCGCCCAGAGCGGCGAGCACGATGGTCAGGGTGCCGGCAAAGCGCCACTTGCGGCGCAATTCCTCGCTCCAGCATTGCCAGGCCACCGCCTCGCAGAGCGCGGAGACCAGCGCGAGGGCGATGGGAAAATGCGTCGCCGCTCCATGGAGTTTGGCCCAGAGTGTTGGCTCGATCATCGGGCGGGAGAGTTAGGGGTGAGCGGCGAGTCGACGACGGCCAGGGAATGGCGGTTTTCGACATAGGAAACCGACGTCAGTCCCAGGAAGCTCCGCAGCTTTTCCGCCGGCACCGCCATGGGACCCGGCTTCGGCGCCTTGCCTGGCTCGGGCTGCGGGAAGGCCGTGGAACGCGCGGTGTGAAAGGTGATGTTGCCCTCGATCTTTTGCAGCGCCTGGTGGATGTGGCCATTCAGCACCGTCACCGAACCGAAGGGCCGGAGCAGCGTGAGCGCCTGCGCCGCGTCGTCCGTGCCCCAGCCCCACTGCGGATAAATCGTCCAGAGCGGGATGTGCGCAAAGACCACGATGGGCGTGCTCTTGGACAAGCCGGCCAGATCATTCTTCAGCCAATCCAGCTGCGTCTGCCCCAGCACTCCGAGCCCGCCCTCGGCGATGTCGGCCACATTCACCAGGCCGATGAAATGCACGCCCTTTTGGTCGAAGCTAAACCAACCCGCGCCCTGCGTCCCCTTGCCGAAGCGCGCCCGGTACTGCTCGCCGTTGTCGCTCAGGATGTCATGCTCGCCGGGCACGTAGAAGACTTGGCGGGTCTTGCAATCCTTGAGCATCTGCTCGAGATCGTCGAATTCCTTGGCCTCAGACAAATGCGTGAGGTCGCCCGTATGCAGGATGAAATCCGGCTGCCGGGCCTGGGCATTGAGGCGCGTGATGGTTTCGCGAAAGGTCGCGGAAACATCGGGATTAGCCGGCTTGCTGAAGCCGATGTGGCTGTCGCTGATCTGGGCAAAGGTGAAGTCGGCGCCGGCGCTCGCGGCGTTGGCCGTCGTGCTAAGGAGGCGCGAGCCGAGCACGCCGCCGCTCACTGTCCAAAGCACTCCCGTGCCGGCCCACGCCATGCACTTCAGAAAGCCGCGGCGATCGATTTGGTCTTCAGTATGGTTTTGCGTGATGATATCGGACATAGGTCGTTTTGGATGTTTGTTTTTGATGGACCGCGCAGCGCAGACATGGCTGCGCGATTCGCCCATCCAGACCGGCCCCTTTCCGCAAAAATTCCCGCCGATCACAAAAAAGAAGTCTCGGGAATAAAATCGCCGGCGCCTCAGTCTGGATGTTATTGAGGCCCGCCCTCCTGCCTGTGAGCTCATCACCAACTTCTCAATTTGAACTGCTCGTGCTGCCGCACCTGGACGCCGGTTTCAACCTGGCGCGCTGGCTCACGGGAAATGATCGGGACGCCGAGGACGTGGCGCAGGAGGCCAGCATTCGCGCGCTGAAGTTCTTCTCCGGCTTCCGGGGGAATAATGCGCGCGCCTGGTTTCTCACCATCGTGCGGCGCACCGCTTGGACCTGGCTGCAGCGCGAGCGCGGCCATCGCGAGGAGCTGGAATTCGACGAGGAACTGCACGGCGGCGCGGATGTCCTGGCCAATCCCGAAGTGATCATGATGCGGCAGGCCGACATCGCCGCCGTGCGCGAGGCCATCGCCGGCCTGCCGCCGGAATTTCGCGAAGCCGTGATCCTGCGGGAGCTCGAAGGCTGCGCGTACAAGGAAATCGCCGAGATCACCGGCGCGCCCCTCGGCACCGTCATGTCGCGCCTCGCCCGGGCCCGCGCCCTCCTGCAAACCGCCCTTTCTCAACACCCGACCCGCGAGGATCGCCCATGAATTGCGACCACATCCAGACCCTGCTCCAAGCCCACCACGACGGCGAACTCGACGCCGCGAATACCCTGGAAGTGGAGCGGCACCTCGCCGATTGCCCACGCTGCTTCGATGCCACCCGCCGCCTGGCCACGCTTCGGACCGCACTGAGCGAGCCCGGCCTGCGCTTCACCGCCCCGACAAGCCTGCGCCGATCGATCAGCGCCGCGGCGGAGCAAGCCGAAGCCGCCGAACGCCCGGCGCCCCACCGCGCCTGGCCGCGCGCGGGTCTCTCCCTCGCCGCGGCCGCGGCGGCGATCGCCGTCTTCGCCACGCTCGCCTGGCCGCGCCCGGCGGAAGATCCGCTCCTCGCAGAGCTCACGGGCAGCCACATCCGCTCGCTCATGGCGATGCATCTCACCGATGTCCCCTCCAGCGACCAGCACACCGTGAAGCCCTGGTTCGATGGGAAGCTCGACTTCGCGCCCACCGTCAAAGACCTGCGCGATCAAGGCTTCCCGCTCATCGGCGGCCGGCTCGACTATCTAGCCGAACGTCCCGTAGCCGCGCTCGTCTACGGCCGGCAAAAACACTTCATCAATCTCTTCATCTGGCCGTCAACTAATCCCGGACCGGCAAAGCCCCGCGCCGCATCGCGTCACGGCTATCACCTCGTGCACTGGGCGGATCAAAGCATGACTTACTGGGCCGTGAGTGATTTGAATGAAAAGGAATTGCTCGACTTCGCCGAGCTCTGGCCGGCGGGGTGAAGATTTAAACACAGCGTCAAAATTAAATGACGCTCTCGGGATAAGTCCGCACGGAAAGTCCGCGGGCCTGCTTCGTGTCTTCGTTTCTTCGTGTAAGATTATCTCTCCGTGGGGTCAGGCAACGAGAAAAAGCTCACACGAAGGCACGAAGACACGAAGCGACATCGGCGCTTATTTATGACGCTGAGATTATTAGATTCGGGGTCCGCCGGACCCCGAATCGGGTCTGATCGTCTCGAAGACGCTCGATTCTACCGGCCGTGTCAGTTGGTTTTCGCCTGTTGCATGCGTTTGGCGCGCAGCTTCAGAGCAGTCGTCGTCACTAAGCCTCGCTCCGCACAAAGGTTGGTCGGCGCCATCGAGTCGTGGCAATCGTGCCCCAACGGGGCTCCGCAACGCTAGCCCAGGGTTGGCGGAACCCTCGACTCTGGTCGAGGGTTTTGCCTACCCTGGGAAACAGATAAATACAAAATCTACCCCGAATGGGGTTGCTGTTATTGAGCGTCAGAATAACAACAACCCCATTCGGGCATAAGCGCTAAATTGCGCGCTCGTGACGAATCTCCGATTCGTCACGCGCTGAGGACCGAAACTCCGTTTCGGATGGAGGGGGTGTCCGCGGGCGGTAATCGACGTGGCGCAACGTTGTGCCTTTGGGACAAAACCTAGAAACGCTTTTGTTGTACTCACGTAAAATAGTCGGCCCTCGCCGTTGACACAAGCAACTCCCGCTGACTGTCGTCGGGCCTCCTCACTTTTGGGGATACCCATGGCGCTCGCTCGATGATATGATCGGGCGTCACTAACTGAAGACCCCTCCCATGAACATGACCTCCATTCCCCGGTTATTCCGATTCGGCAAAAATGGTTGGACCGCTCCGGCGCGCTCCATTCCTTGCCTGCTCCTTGGTTTACTAATCTCATCGCGCGGCGTCGCCGCTCCCAATGGAGCCGTCGGCGACACGAATATACGCTACTTCGGGAGATGGGATTTCAGCAGCTCCACGCAATCCGTCAGCTATTGGGGCGGAGCTTATTTCAAAGTGAAATTCACGGGCACGACGGCGACGCTTAAGGTCGGCAGCAATACCCAGTATTACGCGCAAATCGATGGCGGCCCCTGGACGACCCGCGTCCCCACGTCCGGAGTCATCAATCTTACGCCGACTCCTTTGGCCGGCGGCACACATTCCCTCACTGTCGCCCAGGGGAAGGACTACTCGTATGTCTTCAATTTCCAGGGGCTCGTTCTCGATGCCGGGGCGGTCACGTTGGCGCCCGCGGTCTCGCCCCGACTCATCGAATTCATCGGCGATTCGATCACCGCCGGCTATACCGACGCCCAGGCAAACGTCTCCGATTACGGTTGGGTGTGCGCGGAAGCCATGGGCTTCGAACATACCCAGATCGCTTATCCGGGCATCAAACTAGCCAGCGGATACACCGGTGTCGGCATGGATCAGCAGTATTTCAAGGAACGCTCGCTCGCCTATGCCACCTCGGCAGACTGGGATTTTACCCGGTACATGCCGAGCATCGTGGTCATCAATCTTGGCCAGAACGACGGCAGCGCCGTGCCGGACAGCGTCTTCCAGAGTGATTACGTTACATTTCTCGGCGCGATCCGCGGCAAGTTCCCCGATGCGCAGATTTATGTCATGCGCGCCTTTCTGGGGACCAAACAGACTCCCACTCAGGCCGCGGTGAATGCGCGCATCGCCGCCGGAGATAACAAACTGCACTATGTCAATACCTCCGGCTGGCTGACTTCGAGCGATTACAATGACGGCGTCCATCCCAGCGTGGCGGGGCACATCAAAGCCGCCAATCTGCTCCAACCGATTCTCAGCGGCGCCCCCGTCCCGGCGTATTTCGAGACGGAAAATCTGACGGTGCAATCGACGACCGCTGGAGTGACGCATCGGACGCTCGAAGATCCCGGTTTCAGCCAGGGACTCGGAACCATCCTGGATTCGACGGCTCCAGGTCAACAGGTCACGTACGTGCTTCCGGGCGTGGCTTCTGGCGCCTACTCGGTGAAGATCGGCGTAAAAAACTTTGGGACGCGGGGCATCTGGCAATTGAGCGCTTCGCCGGCAGGAAACCCCGCCGCATCTTCAAATGTGGGAACTCCCCAGGACAGCTATGCAAGCGCCCCCGACTTCCGCGAACTCTCTCTCGGAACCTGGACTCCCGGGACCACCAGCGACAAGTGGTTTAAGTTCACGGTGACGGGTAAAAATGGAAGCAGCGCCGGATACACCATATCCTTCGATTCTATCAGCCTCATCCCGCAATGAAGCGCGGCCTTCGTGCGGTAGCAAAATGGCTCTTTTAGATGAAAACGCTACGGCATCAGAGCTTCGTGTCCATTCCTGCGGTCGCAAATTCCACATCCACGTGATTTCCGCGTTTGCACAAACCTACGGAAGTCAGGCCAGTTTGCCTCGATCATTTTGTTCAGCTCTGACGCGCCGCTTGTACTCACGCTCCGCATCCATGTACTCGCTCGTGGCAATACCAATTACCGGCGCTGCGCTGCACCAGAGCCACCGCAAGCCGTCCTCGCGCTTGTAGGAATAGCCAGGCTCTCCCCAAGCCCTCCATTTGTGACCTTCCCCATAGTAGTGAAACATCCATGTTAGGTCGCGGCTTGGATCCGGATACTTCGACCAATATGCGATGGACTGAATGCGTTGTCGCCACTCGGACAGAACCACATCATGAAAGACGCCGGCAGAAAACGTGAACTGACACGCCTCGGGAAAATCCTTGTTAACACAACGTTCGACTGGCTCACCGTAAAGCGAGAGGGCCACGGAAATGGGAGCTCCAATGTCAACCATTCGGACTTTTTGCAGCCGGTTCCGATGTAGGATGTGACGATAGTAAAGCTGACGGAGTTTGGAATTCATTTTACGGTCTAACGAAGAGGGACGGCGACAGGCGGAGCAGACGCGGCGTCTATCAGTTGGAGCATGTCCGTAAAATTGCCCGCTCTTTCACCGGCGATAAAGCTTTTCATAGCGTGCGCCGATACTGCCGTAGATGGCCGCGACATCTTTTGCCGCGTAGGTGTGTGTGACCCACTTTTCCCGGTCCCAGAAGCTGACGATTACAAAATCGCTGAAAGGAGGATAAATGTTAGTCTGGGGGAGCGCTGAGATGGCGCCTTCGAGCTGTCGGATTTGATCTGGGGAAATCTCACTCGTGCGTCCTTGATTGACCCAAAACTCACCGACTTCGCGATAGCTTATCCAACGCGCCGAGGCAGTGACGACGTGCTGGTATGCCCAATTGCCTCCGCCGTCGACGAAATGCGACATAAGAAGGAGCAGCGGCTCAGAATGGCCTTTCCACTGATCTTCGCCTTTGCGATGCCTCTCAACGATCCGCGCAAACGTGGCGGTGATCGGGAATTTGGAGAAATCCGGCGCTTCTTCCACCGGCGCGTCACCGATGGCGGCTGCAGCGGCAATGGTGAACATCCCAAGCAATATGCAAAGGCAAGCGGTGAGCTTTGTTTTCATGGGTGGCACTCCTGCATCCAGACGAAAGTATCGATGAAGGCAAATCCAAAACACTGGCAGAGCTCCTCCGTGTCGTAGTCGCGGCTGCCGATGGCGCCAGTGGACAGTTTGCGAAGAAACAATGAAATGCCCGTGAGCCGACCGACGGCTTTTGTCGGGGGTTTCTGTCCGTAGGCCGGATGGCTCAACACGGGAATTGCGGACTGCACGAGGTCGGCGCAGGCTACGAGCTTTGACTGAAGCTCCGCAGAAATCGGAAAGGTTTGACCGCTTTGCATCCCGCTGCTGTTGCACGCCTCGGTGTACTCGGGCAGAACCGACCGCAAGTCAGTCCAGGCCTTGGCCAGCGCATCGACTGCCGGCTGGTAGCGAGTATCGAGGCCAGCGTCTCGAAAGGCCTCCGGCAAGGGCGGCGTCCGCAAACTGGCGCCAGCTGCGACATGGTCGGGGTTGGCGAGGTGATTGAGTTTCGCCAGAAAGCCGCTGAAGACCTCGTGCCCGTAGGCGGTTCGGGCGATGGAGCGAAGATTGGATCCGCGCTGAACGATAGTGGACGCTGGCGTTGTCGCACTTTCCGCCTGCGCGGTTGCTTCCGCAGCGCCTCCATCATTGCGAAACGTCACGAGCGCGAAAAGGCCTGATGCAACTCCGAACAGGCGGATCGACCTCAGCGATGCTTTGGCAACAGGCCAGTTGATGGTCCGATGCATTTTCAAATTCATATCAGTCAAGGCGTTGTGTACTCGAGGCTGGGAAACGTCATCAACGCTTTTTGGCCCGCTCACGGGAGTCGAGTGCTTTCAACACCTCGCGCAGTTCTTTCGCGTAAGATTCGCTCAAGGGAATCCGCTGTTTGCAATATTTCCGGATTTCGCTGCCGTATCCTCGGTCGAGTAAAAAATTCATGCAATTGATGGCTAGATAGTCGTCGTCGGAAATTTGGGTAAATATCGCGTGGACGGCGGCCTCGATGCGCGCGCTTTTTACCTTTGCCAGCGCGCCGATGAAATCCGCTTTTTCCGTATCGCTCCAGCTATTCACGTACAGATGGTCCGTGCTTTTGATCTCCGGACTGCATCCATAGAATTCAATCAAGGGCGTCCGGGCGTCGTATTTTTGCTCTCGCGGGGGTTTGAGCAGGCCCTTCTCATCTGCCTCCTGCATGGAGAGATCGTCAAGTAATTGCAATTGAATGCCATCGGCAGCGCTCGAGCCGTGGTCGTGGACGTAGCCGTCAAAAAGTTTCCGCCGCTCGTCAGCAGACTTCGCTTCGTATAACTTTTTGCGGACAAAGTCTTCGCTGGCGTACAGGTCGTAGGTGGAAACTTCGAGCTGCTTCAGGACCAATGGCTCGAGGAGTTGCGGGTAGTAGAACGCGATCCTTCGCGCGGCTCCGATTCTCCGGTCCGCGCTGTCGGGCTCCAGAAAATCCTGAATGAGCAATTGTTGGTGCTTCTCTTCGTTGAATTCCCCAAAGTCCGCCCGGACCACAGCGCAGAGTCTTTCGGAAAACGTCGGCGAGCTGATGATCATCCCGCCGCTCGGCTGATAACGGGTGGCATTGAATTCCCGATTTACGATTTGTCCCAGCGCCACGAAACAAAGGTCTCCGACGGTGATCTTATGAGAACGCCCGGGATCTTTGACCGTGATCGTCTGCTCGTGACCTGGCTCGCCGATGGTGACGCTATGCGCCTGGCCGGGCTCCCGCGGCGAATCCAGAAGCACATCCATGCCAAGATTTACGCCCTTTGGCGGGTCTTTCCGAACCCGTCGATTGAAATCGTACTCATCGCTCGGCGCCGTCCACTGAATGGCGGAGAGCGGAGAAATCTTCGTCTTGCGCGCATCGTCGAGATGCTTCAAAAGCGCCGGAACGGCGGCGCTGCCCTTCCGAACGATTCCCTCGAGAGTCGGTGAGTTTTTCGGCGCCTGCGCGCCAAAAACCCATGCGCCGACTCGGGCGCTGGCCGGCGCGGGAAGAAACTGGCTGCCGCCAAAGCCATTGCTATAGCCATAGCCGACTTCGGAGGTTTGGGGCAGCTTATCGATCAGCGCCTCGGTCGAAGCATCGACTTTCGCCTCCTCGGCGAAGAGGCTTCGGGCAAAACAAACGGAGACGCAGGCCAGCAATCGAGGCCAAGTCCGGGGATGGCGCATGCAGGGATCCTAATCGATGTGTACTCCGAAGCGATGCCAAAGCCACGCCCCCACGCAATTCGCCGGACGCCGCTCGCCGTGAATCCTACGCCGCCTCGGCGCTGCCCGCTCACCATCCTCGCAAATCGAACACCAAGTGTTTGATTTGCAGGGATGATTTCCTGCGTCGAGCCCTCCAAACGATTGCCCAAGCCCTCAATCGGCAGGCGGCCGTCGCCATCATCGCGCCGCGCCAGATCGGCAAGACGACCCTCGCGCACGAAGTCGCGGAAGGGCGCAATGCGCTCTGTCTCGATCTGGAGTTCCCGACCGACCGCCGGAAGCTTTTCGATCCACACCGCCCGTGAGGATATTCAACCTGCACGCTCTTTACTCCGGCGAGGACCTTCACCCGATCAGCCAGGATGACGAGGCCGCTAGCCTAAAAGAGCTTACTGACTTACTGCCGGCGCTTTCGTTAGGTGGATGGGAGGCTGCCGGCGGCAGAGGCATGCAACGTGCTGCCGAAAAGCCATGAACCACCCCGTTGAGGTAAAGTCGTCGCTCTTTTGCGCCGGCACGCCAACGCCGGACATTCTTGCGCTGTCGCGCAATTTGCCCGCACTTCCGGCCGCCCGGATCTAATGTATCCGAATCCCGGGGACGGAAATATTTCGACGATGATCTTGAGCGGGCTCGTTTCGCCGGTGTTGGAGAATTGTCCAAAGTGCAGTGTCCGGCTGGGGGTGAAGTTGGGATCCAAATCGGAAAGACTTGGCTCCCGCGGCGCCGCTTGTCGAATTCACCGTGAGGCATACGGGAGGCGCGAAAGAGATTTTCATCTTCAAAGAAGTGTGGAAGTCGCGTGCCATTCGCAACAGCTCAACGTCCGAGGGTCGGTCTTTGCTCCCGGGGTGGTTACCCATGGACGCCAGATTAGAACGTTCTCTCGGTAATATCGTAATGTATATGAATCAACCCGTGTTTAGAAGAAAGCCATCGAAGGGTGAGATTGTCCGCCTGCCGATGTCTGATGGCAGGTTTTGCTATGTTTGCGTTGCTGGTTATTCGGAAATGTGGATATATGCATTTGTTACTTTGACGCCAGCAAACGGGGCTGAATTCTTTTCCAGAACCTACTGGAAGTGGGCTGTTCGGTTTTTTGATTTCACGGTGGATTGCGTTACCTGTGGACGCCTCAAACTCGAGGGCGATCCGAGTGATTACATTCCTCGCTTCTACAAAGAACTCGACCCGGTTCATGCTAAGTCGTCTGGTTGGGAGCAACCCTATATTATTGGAGAGGAATTCGGATACAAGGCAGTTTCTAAAGAGGAAATAATCAGCAAGGGGTACCATCGGCATGTTCGAATGAGTTATAGCAACTATGAGAAAATTTTGTGTGACTGGATCCCGCAAATGGAAGTCCGCGAAGTGCCGGAGAAATTCATCGACCGGCGCGATCTCGCGGAGGTGGCAAGGAAAGCGACGCCAAAACAGCCCGAGCCGGTAAAGCTGCAAATCATCTTCAAAGAAGCCGACCTCTCGACCGATGATCCGGAGCTGGATATCGAGGAGCCGCTGGAGGAAGCTCTGGAAGAAGCGGAGACGGGGACTTGGGGCGGCAGCGGAACGGAACCGGGAGGGCTC
>FTCV01002151.1_pt1 | contig 45268 bp, 35 predicted proteins | sample 1639691 | NCBI WGS metagenome assembly FTCV01 (sample SAMEA3914864, study PRJEB12502) | metagenome | biome: forest; material: soil | place: USA | collected 2012-03-12 | depth 0.3 m
CGCCACGGCGGCCGGCGAGAAGTCGTCCATGCTCTCGAAGGTGATGTCCACCGGCAGGCTGCCTTCACCCGTCAGCGTGTTCTCCACGTTGAAGGCCACGCGCGGCTTCATGGACTTCATGCGCGAGTCGAAGTTGTCGACGTCGATCTCCAGGAATTTGCGGTCCGACACCGGCGGCAGCGGATCCTCGGGCTTGCCCGACAGGTCGGCCATCACGCCCATCACGAAGGGCAGCTGGACCTTCTTCTCGGCGCCGTAGAGCTCGACGTCATACTCGATCTGCACCCGCGGGGCCCGGTTGCGGGCGATGAATTTCTGGCTGCTCTTGCTCATCTCGATACTCCTTGCGGATGGAATTCAGGGGTTCAAAAGACCTTGGACCACGAAGATTGCTGCGGGTGTACTTGAAAAGACGACATCGCAGCGCTGGTTGCGACTCGGGCGACTACGAATGCAGGCTGTCCGGATCTACGCCCAGCATACGGGCCACTTCGTTCACCGCATCGGGGGCAAACTCTCGTACGAGCTGCAGGAAGTTGCGGTCGATGAGGCGTTGCGCGCGGCGCAGCAGGTCGGCGGCCGGGTTGGTGGGTTCGTGCTTCTCCAGGTAGGCGCAGACCAGGTCGATGGCGCGCACCGCGTCGGCGCGGCTCTCGATGGCGCCCAGGCCACCTCCGCCGCTGCGGCCGCGGCGGGCCGGAGCGGGCGCGTCGCTGGCGGCGTCGCCACCTTGGTCAATCCCCAGGTCATTCAGCATGCCGGCCAGGTCGTCCGCCGAGGCGTCGATGCTGACCGGGCGCGGCGAGACGGTGGCCACGGCGTCCAGCATGGTGCGCAGGGCCGAGAAGTCGGGCAGGTCGCCATAGTTCAGGCGCACGGCCAGGCAGGCCGACAGTGAATCCAGCGCCGCGATGGCGGCTGGCGCCTGGGTGGCGAGGTGAGGGTAGCCGGCCACGGCGTCGGCCAGCATGTTCTCGATCTGGCTGCGCGAAGGCACCGATTCGTCGTCGCGCGCCTGCAGGTCGCCCATGGCGATCTCGATGTCGCGCACGCTGACCTGGCCGATGCCGCGGTCGTTCAGCACCAGGCTGGCGCGGACGTCGCCCAGCGTCGTGTCCAGGCTGGTCAGTTCGTTGAGCACATTGATGCGCCCGAAGGCGTCACCATCGTCCAGGCGCGGGTGGAGCTCGTCCCACCAGCGTGTCAGCAGTTCCTCGAACAGGCGCAGGCTGGGGGCCAGCACCGCGAAGCCTTCCAGGCGCAGCCGGGCGCGCAGCAGCAGGTTGGCCACCCGCAGGTCGCGGCTGCGGCCGTTGAGCTCCTCGGCGCCATTGCGCACGGCGCGCCAGTCGGGCGGCTCGGCGGGGGCGAACTGGGTCTCGGGTTTGCCCGCGGCTGCCTGGGTCAGGGCCAGAAAGTCGTTGTCATATTCCAGGTCGGGGCCGCAGGCGTCGTACTCGGACACCGGTTGCAGCCAGGACGCCAGCACCGGGTCGCTCTCGAGCGACGGCGTGGTGTCGGGCGGTGCATCGAAGGGATTGCTGTCCATGGGTGTCCGGATTGGAGCCCGCCAGAGGGCAGGCGGTGTTCGGCCGGTATGTAACCCCTGCTGGCGCTTAGTTCCCTGGGGCCTCACCTGTGTGCGGGGTATCGGGAACGGAATCGGCTGCGGCGACACTCAGCATCTTGGACGTCCCGCCTGCAAGATGAACTCCTCCAGCGATCCGGAAGACAACGACGCGACCATCATCCGGCCCAGCACCCCGGCCGGTCCGGGGGCTCCCGTGCCCTTCGAGGACGCACCGACCGTCATGGGCGCGCCGCCCACGCCGGAGCCTGAACCGGAAGCCGCTTCGGCGCCCGCGCCTGCGCGCGTGGACCGGGACGAGGGCGGCAACGCCCTGCCCGTCGGCAGCCGCCAGGCCGAGTTCGAGGTGCTGAACGTGCTGGGCGAGGGCGGCTTCGGCATCGTCTACCTGGCCCGCGACCATGCGCTGGAGCGCACGGTGGCGCTGAAGGAATACATGCCCGCCGCCCTGGCGCTGCGCGGCGACCGTTCCCAGGTCCGCGTGCGTTCCGAGCGCCACCGCGACACCTTCCAGGCCGGTCTGAAGAGCTTCATCAACGAAGCCCGCCTGCTGGCCCAGTTCGACCACCCGGCCCTGGTCAAGGTCTACCGCTTCTGGGAGGCCAACGGCACCGCCTTCATGGTCATGCCCTTCATCGAGGGCAAGACGCTGAAGGACACGCTGAAGGCCATGCCCGAGCCGCCCAACGAGGCCTGGCTGATGGACATGCTGGCGCCGCTGACCGAGGCGCTGCTGGTGCTGCACGGCGAGAGCTGCTATCACCGCGACATCGCGCCGGACAACATCATCCTGGTCAATGGCAACGGCGCCCGGCCCCTGCTGCTGGATTTCGGCGCCGCCCGCCGCGTCATCGGCGACATGACCCAGGCCCTGACCGTCATCCTCAAGCCCGGCTACGCGCCCATCGAGCAGTACGCCGAGGTGCCCAGCATGAAGCAGGGCCCCTGGACCGACGTCTACGCCCTGGCCGCCGTCGTCTACTGCGCCATCACCGGCAGGACGCCGCCGCCCAGCGTTGGCCGCATGGTCAAGGACGACTATGTGCCGCTGGCCAGGCTCGCCGAAGGCCGCTACAGCGAGCGCCTCGTCAAGGCCGTGGACCGTGCCCTGCAGGTGCTGCCCGACCAGCGCACCCAGTCCATGACCGAGTTTCGCGAGGACCTGGGCCTGGCCAGCCATTACGCGCCCAAGCCGGGCCAGATGGCCACGGTGATCCAGGCACCCGCTGCGCCCCCCACGTCGGCGCCCAAGCCGGCTGCCAGCCGCATGCCGCTGTTCGCCGGCCTGGGCCTGGCGGCGCTGGCAGTGGCCGGCGCTGCCGCGTGGTTCGCGACCCGGCCCGCACCCGCACCGGCGCCGGTCCCCGAGCCGGTCGCTGTCGCGCCCGTGGCTGCACCCACGCCGGCGCCTGCACCGGCTCCGGCACCCGAGGAAGCCGTCGCGCGCGACCTGCCCAGTCAGTTCCGCTCCCTGGTGGCCCGGCACAGCGAAGGCTTCGACGTGAATGCTCAGGCCGAAAAGGCGAAGCTGCGCATCGATCGCGACGACCTGCGCTTCAGCGTCAGTGCCTCGCGCGAGGGCTATGTCTATGTGCTGCTGGCGGGACCCGATGGCAGCCTGGTCCAGCTCTATCCCAACGACAAGGCCAAGAACAACCACATCGGTGCCGGCGAGACGATGCGGTTGCCGGGCGCCAGCTGGCCGCTCAAGGCCAGCGACCCACCGGGGCCGGAGCACTTCTTCGTGCTCGTGACGGCGGAGCCTCGCACCTTCGCGCCCTGGTCGACCGAGAAGGACAGCGGCTATGGCTTCCTGACGCTGCCGGCCCAGGGGCCGGCCGGCGCGGCGATCCCGAGCTGGTTGCTGGGCCGGCCCGACTGCGGCCATGCCAACTGCGCGGCCGACTACGGCGCCGCGGTCTTCAGCGTCGAAGCCGTCAAGTAGGCGTCCGGGCGGAACCGAGGCGCCATCGCGGTTACCTAAGGGATGCCGGCAGACGAGGGCCGGCATCCACTGCCGACCCTGGACCGCGTTCTGAATTCCAACCAAGCCCCGGTCGCCCACACGCAGGCGACGCCCGAAACACCCAGGCTGGACGCCTTCGCGAGTGCTGCGTCGGCCGGTCCGCTGCTGTGGGCCAACCCGGTGGGCGAGCGGCTGGAGGTCCACGGCGGTGCCACGCCCACCGGCGTGGTCTCGGAGGAGATCGGCCGCCTCTTCGTCGCTGCGCTGCGCGAGCATTTCGGCGACGCCGCCAGCGCCATCGCCGAGCGGGAATGGCGGCTCAACGAGAACCCGCGCCGCCTGCTGCAGGCCCGCACCGTCAAGCAGGCGGTGGCTTGCGCCGAGTCGGCCCTGAGCCTGCTGCTCGCGCAATCCTGCCTGGTGCAGATCGAGTTCTCGGCCGTCATGTTGGGCTGGCGCTTCCGCCGCGTTGCCGAGGGATTGGGCCTGGACCCGGCCCAGATGGACATCGAGCGCCGCAAGGCCCTGGACGAGGCCCTGGCGCCCGACTTCCGGCTGCCGCCGCCGGCCGACGCCGAGGCCCTCGCGGGGCGTCTCAGGACGCTGCTCGGCCAGGTTCCGCATTGAGTTCGTGACGGAGTTCACGGAGATGCGGGTTAACCCATGCCCGTGAATGTGGGGTGGAGCGGGTTTGGCTTGTCGCGAGGCCGCCGGCAACGGCGTCTGATCCAACAAGGCGGCCATGTCGGCCGCATCACACGCCCCGGAGCCCGCCATGCAGCCCCAGTGCCAACCGATCCGCCACGCCGCAGTTGCCGACCCCAACGTCATCTTCTCGGAGCTGTTCGGTGAACACCGCGACCGCCTCTACCGCTTCGTGCTGCGCCACATCGGCGACAGCACCGAGGCGGAAGAGCTGGCCCAGCAGGCCTTCGTCGAGGCGGCCCGCACCTACGAGCATTTCCGCGGCGAATCGCAGCTGTCGACCTGGCTCTACGGCATCGCGATGAACCTGGTGCGCAACCACCTGTCGCGCGCCCCCTCCCGCCTCTACCGCTTCGAGGACGAAACCGCCCTGGAGGCCACGCCGTGCCTGCAGGCCAATCCCGAGCAGCAATGCCACATGAACCAGTTGATGGTGCTGCTGCAGACCGAGCTGGACGGCCTGATGCCCGAAATGCGCGAAGTGCTGCTGCTCGTCGCCATGGACGACATGAGCTACGAGGACGCCGCCGCCCTGCTGTCCGTGCCTATCGGCACCGTGCGCAGCCGCGTGTCGCGCGCCCGCTCGCATCTGCGCACCCGGCTGCAGGCCCGTGGCGCTGAGCTGCCCTTCTGACCGCGCCTCATTTCACGGGCGCCGACGAGAGACTGATAGCGCAACCATAATTGGGGCATGACCCCAACGCGCACGTGTGCCGCTGGCCTGCTTCTCCTCGTCGGCGCCGCTGCGGCGGCCGCACCCATTGGCGGCCCGCATACCGATCCTCAGGGGCGCACGGCCGTCCTCGTCGGCCAGACGCGCGACGGCATCCGCGACTATGTGCTGGGTAGCCGTCAGCCTCTGCCCTGGGGCCTGACGATGTATGTCGCACCCACGCTGGACTCGGGCGGCTTCACACTCGCTGATGGGCGCCGCAGCGAGACGGCCGCCTGGTATGCCGAGGGCTTCGGTCCCCAGGACCTCGGCTTCATCACCGGCACGAAAGAACTGCAGGGCAGCGCCATCGCCGTGGGTTTCTGGATGGGCCATCCGCTGGAGGTGGACCTGGCGACCGGCAGCCGCGACGGCGCGCGGCTCTGGGACAACGTCCGCCGCATGATTGCCGACCTCAAGGCCACCGGCCGGCCCGTGCTGCTGCGCATCGGCTACGAGGCGGAAGGCCCGTGGAACGGCTACCGGCCCTCGGCCTACAAGGCGGTCTGGTCCAAGATGCGCGCCGAGATCCGCGCGCAGAAGGCCGACAACATCGCCACCGTCTGGCAGCTGGCGGCCCTGTGCCCGGCGCAGGACGCGTGGAAGGCCGGCGTCACGCCAGGCCGGCTGATCGCGGCCAAGCCCTATGAGGACAAGGAGGGCGGCACGGTGCAGAACGTCGATGCCGCCAACCCCGGCGCGGTGCTCGACGCCTGGTACCCCGGCGACGACGCCGACTGGACCGCCATCTCCGTCTTCGAGCCCCAGGACTGCCACAACGGGTATCGCACGCTGCAAGGCGTCGTCGACTATCTGAAGGCCAAGGGCAAGCCCATCCTCGTCGCCGAGGCGGCCGCGCGCGGCTATGACTACGACGTCGCCAGCGGGCGCTATGCCTACCGCCAGGTGGGCAAGCCGGCGCGCGAAGGATTGCCGCCCGAGCAGGTCTGGCGCGAGTGGTATCAGCCCTTCCTCGCCTTCGTGCGCGCCAACAGCGATGCCATTCGTGCAGTGGCGCTGATCAGTGACGACTGGCAGCGCTACACGCACTGGCAATGCCGCGTCGATGCGCAAGGCGTCAAGGTCGCCGGCTGCAATGAAGGCAATTGGGGCAACACGCGCCTGGACGTGAACCCCCGCCTGCGTGAGCTGTGGCGGGCCCAGCTCAGCTTCGACGGCAGGTTCCTCGCCGAGAGGCCAGGCCGGACGAACCCGCCTTGAGACATGCTTTCATCATGAAATTGCGAGCAGCCTCAAAACCCGTGTATACTGCTAGCTTCAGTCGCGGGGTGGAGCAGTCTGGTAGCTCGTTGGGCTCATAACCCAAAGGTCGTAGGTTCAAATCCTGCCCCCGCAACCAAGAAATACAAGTCCTGTGAAGGACTTAGCAAAGCCCGCCATGTGCGGGCTTTGTCGCTTCTGGCCCCTTGTGTCGAGGTTTGTGACGAGGTCTGTGTCGTCACAAGATTTGATGAGCCTGCATGTGACCATTGGTCGTTATGACGATCGGGCTCGCCGATTGATCCGCGTATGGGCTGGGCGCCACACAGTAGCCAATACCAGCAGACTTGCGGTTACATTTGGCAACGCCCTCAGAGAAGGGCTCTAGCGCACGAGACAGAGGAATAGTCGTGTCACGCCCCCTCCGCAAGAAGACGCTTGACGGCATTCCCTATTGCCGTCGCGATGTAGTCGAAGCCGAAATCGTTGTGCTAGCCGCCGTCAGCCCCCAGGAGATGGAGGCGCGTGTGGCCGCACGGAAAAGTAGCGCGCCGGGTTTTGTGTCGCCTGAGGCGGTGCTGTACTTCATCCGCAACGCGCCTGCCGGCACTCACCGCGACAAGCTCACACAAGCGCTTCTCGACCGCGTTGTTCGGCTGGCCAGGCCGACTTCCAGGTCGGGCGTTGCCGTCACGTCGCTGACCGAGAAGAACATCCAGGAGCAAGTCGTCGACCGCTTCGTCGACCTGCTGCTCAGCGACCGGGTGCAGTACGAGGAGGGTCTCGATTACTACGAAGTCAACTTCAACTCGGCCGTCGCAGGTGATCGTTACGACGCGAGCGACCGCCATTGGAGGCACGAGAATCGGACCGAGGAGCTTGGCACGACCGATGAGGAAGTGCCCGAGCATGTGCACGAAGCCATGGGCGAGTACGACCCATTCAATGCCGACGCGCTCGACGAAAAAGATTACTGGTTGCTCCTCGATGAAGCGATTGACAACCTGCCTGAGTTCCAAAGGAGGATTGTCGTGATGCTGCGCCAGGAAGTTCCCATCGAGTCGAGCGACCCCTCAATTAGCTCTATCAGCGAAGTGTTGGGCAAGACCCCGAAGACCATCGCTACGCACCGGGATAAGGCTTTCGCATCGTTGCGGCGTCGCCTTGTGAACAAGGGGAGGTTGTGATGAACAGAATTCACGCAATCCCAGCAGAAGACGTCCTCAGGGCCTTCGCCATGGACTTTGAACCTGGCGCAGGCGTCCTTCAGCGCTACCTTGCTAAGTACCCCGAGCACGCAATCGCGTTGGTCGATCTTTCCAGAGAACTTTCCCGTGAGATTGATGACGACGATCCGCCAAGCGCTGCGGAAGTAGCTCTCGTTTCTTCACGCATGGAACGGCTTCGCGAGAGCTTTGTGTCCCTGGAGACCCTTCAAGCTGCCCCAGCGAAGACCTTCACACAGGCGTTCGACGTACTTGCCCTGCCTTTGCAAGTTGGTGTTGCATTCCGCGAACGTCGAATAGACGTAACGACCTTGCCCCGACGAATGGCCGCGACTGTGGCGGAGGCGTTGAAGACATCGACAGAGACACTTCTCTCGTATCTCATGCTTCCTCCGATGGTCTCGGCGGTTCGCGCTAAGAAGTCGACCGTCAAGCCAACAGCCCCTGAGAAAGTGTCATTCGAGACGGTCTTGCGAGACGCTGGCCTCGACGAACATCAGATTTCGAACCTGCTCCGCGAGGAGTAGTCATGGACCCCATAGAGCTGGGGAGGCAGCACGCTCGGCGACTGCACGACGCGGCCGTTCAGAGTGGACGCAATCCGTGGTCACCGTACGAATTTGCTGTCGGCATAGCCAAGGACCTCGGCATCAAGGTCGAAAGCTGCGCTCCAGGTGGCGCGCTCCTCGATGGAGGGCGAGCCAACTTTGACCCCGACGTCCCCCTCATCGTCCATGAGAAAAAAGGGTCGCCCTTCGAACAGGCGTTCCTGGTAGCGCACGAAATCGGGCACGCACAACTGGGTGACGGCGAAGAAGAGGCTGAGCCCGCGGCGAACATCGACCCGGCCCGCACGTCGGAAGCAGCACCTGTCGGGATGGACCGCGTCGTCGACTACAGCAGGCGCCAGCGAAGGGAAGTCCAGATGGACCTCTTTGCGCGGGAGCTTCTTCTTCCAAGGCATGTAGTTGTCGATCAGCATGTAGCCCAAAGCCAAACCTGCTCCGACATCGCCGTGCGTCTCGGGGCTCCGTTCGAGGTCGTCGCGCAGCAGATGTTGGACGCCCTGTTGCTCCCGGCCTTTCCGAACGTCGTCGCGGCTGACCCGATCGAAATTCCGCTGAACGACAAGCAGAGAACCGCCGCCGAACACCGCGGCGCTGCGTTCTTGCTCCAGGCCGGTCCAGGAACGGGGAAGACGCGCACACTGGTGGCCCGCGTCGAGGGCCTGCTCGACGATGGCGTTGACCCCAGGCGCATCCTCCTTCTCACCTTCTCGAACAAGGCCGCCGGAGAGATGGCTGAGCGGCTTGCGCAGAAGCGCCCACAGCAAGCGGCCGCGCTGTGCATTGGCACGTTCCACAGCTTCGGCCTGGACATCCTCAGGCGGTTCAACGACCGGTGTGGGCTACCCGCAGACCCTCGGCTGATGGATCGCACCGAGGCCGTTGAGCTGCTCGAAAACGAGTTCCCTCGGCTCGGCCTGAAGCACTACCGAAATCTGTACGACCCCTCGCAGACGGTGGCCGACATCCTCACCGCGGTCTTCCGTGCCAAGGACGAAGTCACTTGCCCTCAGGCTTACCTTGCCTTTGCGCAGGGCATGCGCGCGGCGGCGACCGACCCGGCCGCCCTAGAAGCAGCCGAGAAGGCAGAAGAGGTTGCCAAGGTCTACGCGCTCTACGAGGAGCTCAAGGCCACGGCTGGGTGCGTCGATTTCGGCGACTTGGTCATGCTGCCGGTGCTCCTCCTAGAGCGCGACGAAGCGGTCAGGACCCAGTTGCAGAGCGACTACGACCACATCCTCGTCGACGAGTACCAGGACGTGAATCGAAGCAGCGTGCGGCTGCTCACAGCACTTAAGCCCACCGGGGAGAACCTGTGGGTGGTTGGGGATGCCAAGCAGTCCATCTATCGCTTCCGTGGAGCCTCGTCGTTCAACATGGAGCGGTTCGGCAACAAGGACTTCGTTGGAGGGGTCCGAGACAGCCTGGACATCAACTACCGCTCCACCTCGGAAATCGTCGGCGCCTTCTCGACCTTCGCGGCCACCATGAGCGCAGCGGACGGGCCCACGGCGCTCGAAGCCGACCGCGGGGCCGGTGGCGCAAAGCCACAAATCATCACGGTCGGTGGTAGCGCACTCGTGACCCCGGCACTCGTCGACAGCATCGAGCGCTTCCGGACAGCAGGGTTCCGCTATCGCGACCAGGCGGTTCTCTGCAGAGGCAATGACAGGCTGTCCGACACCGGCCAAGAGCTTGAGCGTGCCGGCGTGCCCGTACTGTTCCTGGGCAGCCTTTTCGAGCGCACCGAGATTAAGGACTTGGTTGCTGTGCTGACGCTCCTCGTGGACAGGCGTGCAATGGGCCTGATTCGCACCGCTTGCTGGCCCGAGTTCGCGATGACGCTTGAAGACGCAGTGCGCGTGTTTGAGCGCTTGCGCAGTGCAGAAGTTGAGCCTGGAGCATGGCGGCATGGAGCACCCGACGTCACGCCGGGCGGCCAGGCCGCCCTGGCTGCGCTCGGGGCCGCGCTGGACGGTTTCACTGCCACTTCTCAACCGTGGACGGTGCTAGCGACCCTTCTGCTTGATCGAACCAGGCTGACGGCGCGCATTGCCTCGTCGTCCAGCGTTCCCGACCAAGCCCAAGGCATCGCCATCTGGCAGTTCATGAATTTCGTGCGAGTCCAGCCCAACGGCCAAGGTCTCCCCATCCAGCGCCTGGCGGACCGTGTCCGGAGGCTTCTACGTCTGCGAGACGACAGGGACCTCAGGCAACTTCCGGCCGCGGCCCAGGGGATCGACGCGGTGCGCCTGATTACGATCCACGGGTCAAAGGGCCTGGAGTTCCCTGTCGTCCACATGGTCGGTGCGAATCAGGACTCGATCCCGGGTGCCATCCGGCCCTCCAAGTGCCCGCCGCCGAACGGCATGGTCACAGGCGGGGAGGGCAGCCCAGACGATATTGCCCGAGCCGCGCACAACGAGGAGCAGGAGTGCCTCTTCTACGTGGCAATGTCGCGGGCCAGAGACCGTCTAGCGTTCTACGCCGCCACGGCGAAGTCAAACGGCTCCTTCAGGCCGTTGTCAAAATTCCTCGAACGAATCGGCGGCATCAAGCCAGATCTGGTCTCGCCATCGACGGTGTTGCCGCCGGCCCCGGACGTCGCGCGCATTCCGGTGAACTTTTCAGGCACACCACGCTTCAACGCAGAGGCAATTGCTCTCTATGAGGGGTGTGGGCGGCGCTTCCTGTACACACACCTGCTGCAGGTCGGTGGCCGCCGACGAGTAAGCGCCTTCATGCTGATGCATGAGGCCATCCGCGACGTCTATCGGGCCGTCATCGCTCAAGGCGCCACTTCGGCTGGTCAATGCGATGCGATGCTCGCCGAAGCATTCGTCGCCCATGGGCTTGATGGCCATGGCTACGTTGGGGAATTCCGTGCCATGGCGTCGTCGATGCTGGGCTACTTCCTGGAGTCGCGGGCCGGCGCCCTGGTCGAAGCTCCCACTGCGCTGCGGATCACGTTCGACAACCATGAGGTGGAGGTCAGGCCTGACGAGGTTTTGGTGCGCAACGGGGTTCGAACGCTGCGTCGGGTCAAGACCGGGCACGCTACCAGCAGTGAAGGCAAGGACGTCGGGGCCGCGGCGTTCGTCCTGGCCGCCCGCGACGCCTTTCCGGACGCCGTCGTGGAGTTGGTCTACCTGGCCGACGCTGCAGCCAAGCCGCTGGTGCTGACGCCCAAAGAATTGACGAATCGCCAGGCCAAGTTGGGCGGCATCCTGGGCGACATCCGTGCTGGCAATTTCCGGGCAGAGGCGTCAGACAGGACGTGCCCCAACTGCCCGGCTTTCTTCGTGTGCGGCACCGTGCCGCAGGGGACCTTGGCAAAGGCCTTCTAAAAAAGTTTACCGGCGGCGTCAGGTCGGTCCGATTGATGGGGTGTAGGGCAGCAATGGAGCTTCCTACAGACCTCACAAGGACTATATGAACTACGACGACGTTGGTGATGCGATCCGCGAGGGTCGTGCTTTGAGGGAGGCTTCCGCCTACCGCTTCCGGTTTGCCCTGGAGGGGCTGACCTTCCGCAACATTGATGTGCCGGACCCGGTTCCCACCGGCCGGCAAATCCTCGCCAGCGCGGGCCTGGACCACCGCGCTGACTACATCCTGTTCGCCTACCTGGACACAGGTGACTTCGAGGACGTTCGCCTGGACGAGACCTTCGACCTGCGCGGCAAGGGCGCCGAGCGCTTCATCGCGTTCAAGTCCGACCGCGACTTCAAGTTCTCGATGAACGACCGCGAACTGGCCTGGGGTCGCGCCGAAATCCTGGGCAACGTCCTGTACGACCTCGCCGACGCGGCGCCCGACGAGGCAGTGTTCCTGGCGGTGCGCGGCGGTGAAGACCGCCTGATCGACCCCGACGAGCGCTTCAACCTCGACGCGCCTGGCATCGAGCGCTTCATCACCGCGCCCAAGCCGGACACGGGCTACGTCATCTTGGTCAATTCTGAAGAGAAGTCCGTGCCGGACAAGCACGTCACCTTCGAGCAGGTGGTCAAGCTGTACTACCCGGCCGCGGCAGGCGAGACGAACGTGAAGTTCTCGATGACCTACCGCAATGCAGCCTCGCTCCCCCACGCCGGTGAACTCGGCGAGGGCGGCTCCGTCGAAGTCAAGCAGCAAGGGACCATCTTCAATGTCACGCGCACTGTTCAGTCTTAATCCCGACCTGGCCCGCCTTCGTTCGGAGGGCTACTTCATGCGTATCCAGGGCAGCCGTCTGGTGATGCTGGAGGTGCCCTACGTCGACGCGGAGCGCAAGGTGCGCTACGGCACGCTGTCGTCGGCCCTTGACCTGGCCGGCGACCGAACCCGCAAGCCTGAGACGCACGTCATCAACTGGGACGGCGACTTCCCCTGCAATGCCGACGGGACGCGGCTGCATGGCATTTCGCATGCGGAGCCGAACACTGACCTTGGCCACGGGCTCAAGGCGCGTTTCAGCTTCTCCAGCAAACCGAACGACCTGGGCTACCCGGACTACTACGCCAAGATGTCGACCTACGCGACCATCGTGTCCGGGCCGGCCGCGGTGCTGCAGCCGGGGATCAGCCCGCGCGTGTTCCGCGGCGGCGACGAGGAAGAGGAGGCCAGCGTTTTCAACTACATCGACACGGCCTCCAGCCGCGTCGGGATTGGCGCGCTGGCTGCCAAACTGGAGCAAGAGGTCGTGGCAATCATCGGCCTTGGTGGCACCGGCGGCTACATCCTCGACTTCGTCGCGAAGACGCCGGTGAAGCAGATTCGCCTGTTCGACCCCGACGTCTTCCTGTCGCACAACGCCTTCCGTGCACCGGGCGCGCCGACCCTGGAGGAGCTGCGGGATGCCCCGATGAAGGTGCACTACCTGAAGGGCATCTACGGGCGCATGCACCGCTTCATCGAGGCGCACCCTGTGGAGATGAAGGCGGAGACGCTCGGCCTGCTGGACGGCATCACCTTCGCGTTCCTCAGCATGGACGCCGGCGAGGAGATGCGCGCCGTCGTCGCCAAACTCGAGGCGCTGGGCGTGCCCTTCATCGACGTCGGCATGGGTCTGGAACTCACCAACGGCAGCCTCGGCGGCATCCTGCGCGTCACCACCAGCACGGCCGAGAAGCGCGACCACGTCCATCAGGGTCGTATCTCCTTCGCCGGCGGCGGTGGCCAAGACCTCTATGCGTCCAACATCCAGGTGGCCGACCTGAATGCGCTGAACGCCTGCCTGGCGGTGGTGAAGTGGAAGAAGCTTCGCAGCTTCTACCGGGACCTCGAGCGGGAGCACCACTGCACCTACACCACGGACGGCGGCATGCTGCTGAACGGAGACCAGTCGTGATGCTGCACCGGACCCTCAAGCACCGGTTTGTCCGGAACGTGCCGCGCGAGCTGGAGCCCGGCGTGCTGTACATCTCGATGGAGTATGCGACCGCGGTGCACTCGTGCTGCTGCGGTTGCGGAGAGCGCGTGGTGACCCCCTTCACGCCGACGGACTGGAGCATGGAGTTCGATGGGGAATCGGTGTCGCTCAGCCCGTCGGTCGGCAACTGGAATCAGGCCTGCCGGTCGCACTACGTCATCAAGCAGAACCGAGTCATTGAGGCTGGTCCCTGGTCTGCAGCCCGCATTGAAGCGGAAAGGCGACGGGACAAGCGGGCGAAGGCCGCGCACTACGGCACCGGTCCAGCCCCACAACCTGCGGCGCCGGCGCCCACGCCGCCAAGCAACCCTGGCGGCACCGGCAGTGGCTGGTCACGGCTGAAAGCGTGGTTTGCACAGTAGGGGCCAGCGCGGCGCTGCAACAGCACTTGATTTGTAACAAGCTGGCACCACCTGCGGGCCGGCGTAACGACCTCGAGGACTTTTATGCCTGGATTTCTGCGCATTCGCGTCTGGGACGTCGAACACGGCTGCTGCGTCATGCTGCAGCACCATAGCCAGACGCTGGCTGGAACGGTCGGTGGCCGGCTGGCCATGATCGACTCGGGCTCTTCGCACGACTTCCGACCCAGCAGGTACATCCGCCAAGTCCTCAAGCGCGACAAGCTGGACTACCTGTTCGTCACCAATGCAGATCAGGACCACATGTCCGACCTGAAGGGTTTGGAAGACGCGGGCATCGCGGTGAAGACGTTCTTCAAGAACCCGAGCTACACGCCCGACGAGATACGAGCGATCAAGTGCAAGAGCGGGCCCTTGTCGGACGATGCAAAGTGGTATGCAGACGCCATCGGAACATTTACAGCCCCCGCGACCGAGCCATTCAACAGCCACATGGACGGCGTCACTTGCCGGACCTTCTTTAACCCCTATCCCACGTTCACCGACACCAACAACCTGAGCCTGGTGGTCTTCATCAAGTACCTCGGGTTCAAGATGCTTTTCCCTGGCGACCTTGAGAAGGCTGGATGGCTGGCTCTGCTGAAGGCCCCCGAGTTTCGCGCCGAGCTGAAGGGGACAAACGTGCTGATGGCCTCCCACCATGGGCGCGAAAGCGGCTTCTGCGGCGACATCTTTGACTATTTCACTCCGGATTGCGTGGTCATCTCGGACAAGCCCATCGCGCATGAAACACAGAAGGGCATGACGCCCAGCTACCACTACTACACAGCCGACTCGGGCGTGCACGTCAGCACCAGCGGAAAGCGTCGACATGTGCTGACAACGCGCAAGGACGGCTGGATCAATTTCGATGTTGACCATACCGGCTTCGATGTCCACACGGAGTTCGTGGGATGAGCAAGGCCTCTGTCGACCGCTCGCTGAAGTCGCTGAACATGAAGTGGTTGGTCATGCTCGCGGGCCTGGACGTCGTTGCCGTCCTCTTGTTTGTCGCCCCCGAGCTTGTTGGCAACGCCTCGTGGGGGACCGTTGCGGTGATGCGCGGCCTGGTCGCGCTAGTGCTGCCCGTTGCGGTTCTGCTGCTAACAGGGATGCTGGACCACGACATCAAGGCCAAGCTGGTGTACTGGAAGCTCAAGGACCCCTACCCGGGTTGCGAGGCCTTCACGCGCCACGGGCCAGCGGACGTTCGGGTCGATATGGTTGCCCTGAAGAAGAACGTCGGCGTGCTTCCGACGGAACCGGCCGAACAGAATAGGAAGTGGTTCAAGCTGTACCTGCTGGTGGAGAACGAGGTGGCCGTGCTCGAGGTGCACAAGTCGTACCTCATGTACCGGGACATGGCAGCCATGTCCATTCCTCTTTCCGTTCTGGTGCCCGCCGCCATGTTCTTTACCGGCGCTGCGCAAGCGGCCGTATGGGGCTCTACGATCCTGTTCGCGGTGCAGTTCTTCGTGTGCTGCGTTGCTGCCCGGCACAGCGGGAAGCGCTTCGTGTGCACCGTGTTGGCCATTCACTCGACCAAGAAGGTTGTGGCGGCTCCGCGCGCGTCGGTGAAGACCCCTAAGGCTCAATAGGAGTGCCAGCCAAGGCCAGGCGCTCTACTGCTGTCCCGCTTTGCGTAAAACGCTCCCTAAGCCTGGCGCAAAGCCGCTGCGAAATGGCTTCGGTGCGGACGGAGGGGGCAGCAACTATTCCCTCTTCGTGGCGCCGACCGAATGCTGTGGCGCAGACCTGCGGAGAAGAAATTTTTGGGCAGGCCTCTTTGTGTGCTGCCGGTTCGGCGGCCTCAGCTAGGCGATGAAGCGGCTGCTGCAAGCAATTGGGGCTGCTTCAGATGAGCCAAGACGGCGTTCACTGTCGGCAGCTCATCGAAGACGAGGTATTTCCTACGCGCTACGGACTTGCCACTGGCAGTGAATCAAGCGTCGGGTGAATGTGAATCGTGGACGTGCTCGGCGAGATCGGCGATTGCGCAATTGAAGTACGTGCAAAGGCGGTCCAAGACGTCGGTTCCAGTGCTGTACCCCTTCTGATTCAGGATCTTCGACAGCGTCGATCGATTGATCTGGGTGGCGTCCGAGACCTCCTGCAGCGTGATCCGGCGCGAGTCCTTGAACTGCTTCTTTTCCAGTTGTTCACCCAGCTTGAAGCGGATCACAAAGCGGCCTCTGATCTTCAAATGTGGAGAAAACTCCACGAATGTGCTTGACAGGCGTCATGCGTCGACTAATATCCGCACCAGATGTCGCGATTTTGCGATGTTTGGTGAGTTTGCTCGACATGAGGGTAGCATGAGCCACACGTATCTAACGACCGACGAGCTGTCGGCACGCATCAAGTATGACGTCCGGACCATCCGGGAGCGGCTGAAGGACAGCGTTCTTCTGGAAGGCACGCACTACGTCCGGCCTTTCGGCGGCCGCAAGATCCTGTTCGTGTGGGAGGCGATCGAGCGCGACATGCGTCTGGCCTCCGGCGACGCGCCGATCGGCTTGCCTATGGCGAACGGGGCGGTGCTGCATGGCTAAGGTGACCGTTCGCAAGGAGACGGGCAGGCTCGTCATCGACTTCACATACCGCGGCGTGCGGTGTCGCGAGCAGACTGCGCTCAGCGACACGGTCGCCAATCGCAAGCGAGTTGAAGCTGTTTTGGTCCGGCTGCGTGCCAGCATTTCCGCCGGCACCTTTATGTACTCGGAGTTCTTTCCCGGTAGCAGTCTGGCCGAGCGCTTCGACGTTCGGCCGAGCACCGCGATAGCTGCAGCACCGGGCGGCGCCTCGGGTCAGGCCACGTCCGGGCACGCGTCGACCTCGGCCCCTTCGACGCCCAACTTTGACCAGTTCACGAAGACGTGGAACTCCGAGCGCCAGGTCGAATGGCGCCGCTCCCATATCAAGGTCCTCACGTCGACGCTCGATGGCCACTTGCTGCCCTTCTTCGGCGCCAAGGCCATCGGGTCGATCACGAAGGCAGACGTGCTGACCTTCCGTGCCAAGCTCGCAGAGAAGCCAGGCCGTACGGGCGCCAAGCTCAGCAACAAGCGCATCAACAACATCCTCGGGGTGCTGCGCCAGATCATGGCCGATGCAGCGGATCGCTACAGCCTCGTGTCGCCCTGCGCGACGCTCAAGCCGCTCAAGATCCGCAAGTCCGACGTGCAGCCCTTTGCGCTGGATGAGGTGCAGAACATGCTGGCGGTCGTGCGGGCGGACTGGCGTGACTACTTCGTCGTGCGCTTCTTCACCGGCATGCGCACCGGTGAGGTCCACGGCCTCAAATGGAAGTACGTCGACTTCGAGCGCCGCTTGATCCTGGTGCGAGAGACCTTTGTGCTGGGCGAGGACGAGTACACCAAGACAGACAGCTCGCAGCGCGACATCCAGTTGAGCCAGGTCGTCTTCGACGCGCTGAAACGCCAACACGCGGCCACGAGCAAGCTCAGCGAGTACGTGTTCTGCAATCGCGAGGGACTGCCGATCGACAACAAGAACTTCAGCGACCGCGTCTGGTATCCGTTGCTGCGGCACTTGGGCCTGGACAGTCGGCGGCCTTACCAAATGCGCCATACCGCTGCGACGCTTTGGTTGGCATCAGGTGAAGCGCCGGAATGGATCGCCCGCCAGCTCGGCCACGCCAACACGCAGATGCTCTTCCAGGTCTACAGCCGTTATGTGCCCAATCTGACCCGCCGTGATGGTTCCGCCATGGACCGCCTGCTGGCCAGTCGCTTTGCCAGCGGGGCCTCGGCCTCGGCGCCTCGCAACGAGTCGGCCAACGACGACGGCGCCCAAGCGCAACCGCCGCCCAAGTCGCAGCGCCAGGCTGCCTGATCCGGCGACCGCGCTCACCCCTTTGACGTGACCCGCATGGCCCTGCTGCGTCGCAGCGGCCGGGCCGGCGGAGCGCTGCCCGAACTAGCCCGCGCACGGTGCGGCCTTGGCCTCTCATGCGCTCGCAAATGCCCCGGCGATGACGGCAGGGCCCCGTGCTGCCCGAGCAGCCCGCCGCCACCCTGACCGTGACCTAGATCTTTGGAGACCTTATGTCTGACGAATTACCTCTGTCTGGTGTTGATCTCTTTGCACCTCGCGCCGACTTCACCGGCACCCGCCCGCTCATCTGGAGTGCCAGTCACGTCCATGCCATGGACTTCAGCCTCTGCCGTGCCCTGGTGCAACCCGCGTTGCGCGTTCGCCTCGAATTCAAGCCTGACGCCAGCCGAGACGAGATCCATGCATTGCAGCGCGAGCTGGCCCTCTTGTTGGAATCCGCTGGTCTGCTTGGGGCCTATGCCGATGACGAGCACTACTTGGTTATCGGCCTCTTGCGCTCGATGGGCGAGGACGACGGCGAGGCCATCGCAAGCTGGTTGTCCACGCGGGAGGCGATCGCCGTGGTTCGGTACTCGGACGTCCAGATGCTCGCTCAACTGCTGGCCAATGTTTGCGGCCGCGAGTTCGAGGAGGACGAGCCCATGGCGTCGGCTCAGTTGCTCTCCCTCATCCGGCACATGGAGCCGGACTGGCACCTGGAGCGTTGGTCGCCGCGTCAGGCCCGGAACGCGCAGAGCGGTGAGGTGGATCCGGCGTCTGGTGAGGAGGCAGCATCGTGAGCACGTCCAGCCCTCACTCTCCTTCCACCGACTGGCGCAGCCGTCCGCCATCCCAGGTCCAACTGTGTGTACGGTTCTGCGGCCCGTGGCTCGCCCGGGGTGATGTTGGTCGTCGCCTGGCTCGGCGGCTGCGAGGCTTCCAGGTGAGCGTCGCCATCACCCCCGACAGCGTCGTGCTTCGGCGTCCCAACCGGGGCATTCCGCCGTCGCTGTGCCAGGGCGTGTGCGACTGGCTGCGCGAACAACCGGAGATCGTGTCCGTTGAGCCTATCGCACTGCAAGTCTGGAGGCGCCCATGAGGATCGCCGCATTGCGCCTCAACGCGATCCATGCCGTCCACCTGGTACTGCAGGAAGTACCGCGTATCCCAGCGGTGCCAGATGCCCTGCGCGCTGCGGCCGCTCAAGCGTGCCTGGGCTATCCGAACTTGGCATCCGTACGGGACGGACTCTGGTCGACGCAGCCCGATCAGGTCGCCGCCTGGGGTAGCGCGCTAAGGCGCGCCCGCCCGGCGCTGGATCAGCTGCTGGTGTTCGACGCCGATTCCGACTTCCGCAACATCGCGCGGTGGGCGGACCGGCACTTCCCAACCAGCTACGAATTGACCGGATGCCGGGCGGTGCAAGTGCCCGGCAGAGGCTGGACGCTGGAGTTCGCCCATTGAAGCGCCGTTCTCCTCAGCGTCGCCATGGATCGGCCCCCACCTGGATCGTGGTTTTCCGTCGCAACGCACTCGGACGGTTGGAGGTCACCCTGCCGCCTGGTGCTTGTGAAGGCCTGGGGCCGCCGGGCTCGCGCGTCTGGTTCGCCGCCCGCCGTGGCGGCATCGAAGTCAGCCGTTGGCCCCGCGGTCCTCGACCGGCCAAGGGGCGGCGCAGCACACGCATGCGCAGGCCCCGCGGCCGTCCGAATGGCAGTCGATACGCCAAGCGGAAATGACCCCGATCAATCCATCGCCACTTTCGAACTTCCGATGAATACATCCATCCCTGAAGCCCTGGGCTTCTCTTTCTCCATCGTCCTGGTGCCAGGCATGACTTGGCTTCAGCTCGCCACGCTTGAGCGGCAGATCGAAGATTTCGCGCGGGAGCGCGAGCTGATGCTGGGCGGCCACCACTTGCAGCGGACGCTGTGGAGCTTGCAGCGCAGCCTGAGCGCGGCCGACCAGGTCGAGTTCCTCAACTGGGTCGTGGACTTGTCGGGGATCGCCTCAGTAAATCTCAGCCCGCTGCTGCCAGACCAGGACCTGCCCGCCCCACTGTCGGAGGGCTACCTGCGTCTGATGCCGTTGGAGCCATCCGTGATCGGCCTGACCCTGTTGCACCGACTGGGTCACATCAAGCCGGAGCTGTATCTGGAAATCTTGGGCGGCTTTGTGCGCCCGCTCGAAACGCACTGAGGAGAGGCCATGACGACCTTTGATGAACGACTGCGGGCGCTCGGCTGGGGCCGGCAGCTGCTGGAAGAATTGGTGGCGGCGCCGGAGGACCTCCCGGCGCAGGAGCTCGCCAGTTGGCCGTTGCCGCACTATCCAACGCTGGCCGAGATCGAGGTGCGGCTGGAAGGCTGTGGTGGCTATGCACTGCTGCTCGCCGTGCGTGCCTTCGATCGGACGGCGAGGCTGCTGGAGCGGCTGACGCTGGAGGCGGGCGTTGGCCTGCGGGATCGAGCAGCCCGGATCGCAAGGCACTTTCCAGAACGGGAGGAACTGGCCCTGGCGGTGCGCAGTCCCTATGAGTCGCGAGCCTGGGCGGCGATGTATCTTGATCGCGCGCCTGGGCGCTCGGCATTGCTGCAGTGTGATCTGCCAGAACCTTCTGCGCCGAGGATGGCGAACATGCGTCAGCGGCGAGAAGCCCTGCGGCAACTGGCGACAGCGCTGCGACGACTGCATCGGGACCCTGGGCTAGCGGTGTTCGCGTGGGGCCAGGTCCGGCAAGCCCTGGAGGCCATGCCGGACCGCCAAGTGCTGTCCAGGCGCTTTGAGGGTGAAGACCTGCAAGCCCTGAACGCGCACATGCGCGCGCTGCAGCAGGCCTGCCAGATCGTCGAAGCCGTGGCGGATGGAACGTTCACCCCAAGCCGGCGGGCTCGGGCCTGGGCGCTGCGGCTGCATCCGCGCCTGTTGAAAGGTGACTGGTTTGCGCTCGGCGCGATCTGCGAGCGCGATCGGCAGGCCTGGGTGGACGAGTTATTCCTGCGCCGGCCGCGGCGTAACAGCCGGGGTGCCGCTTGAGCCCCGGGACGAACTCAGCGCACGCGCCCGCGCGACGGGGTGTTGCCTCGCTTGCGGTTGCTGCCTCGTGCAGGTGCGGGAGGCGCCGTGTCCGGGAACAGCTCGGCCACGGTGACGCCCAGCGCATCGGCCAGCGCGCAAATCATGGTCAGCGTCGGATTGGCGTTGCCGGTCTCGATGCGGCTCATGTAGGTTCGGAACAGCCCGCAGTGCGTCGCCAGGTCTTCCTGGGTGAGCCCCAGCTTCAGGCGCAGCTCCCGCACCCGTGCGCCGAACACCACCTGCGGGTGGGCCGCCGGACGTGGGGCCGCCTTGGCGCGCGAGCTGGGTCGTGGAGAGGACTGAGACACCCCGGCAGGGTGTCGAAAGTACACTCATTCAAACACACACTAATTCGCACATTGACGCATCACGACTCGCGGCAAATCGTGCCCCCGGGCTGAGCCATCAAGGAGGATCCATGACCGCATCACTCAAGTTTGTGGCGCATGTCAAACCCCAGCTGTCGAAGGTCGGCGTGCCAGCCGTTTGGTTGGCTTCTGCGCTTGCCGCAGGACTCCTGGCAGGCTGCGTGGCGACTCCTCCTCTGGACCGATCTCACCCCATGAGCTGGGCGTTTGCCTGGGCGGACGGGCCGAAACCCGTCAATATCGACACAGCGAAGTACTTGCCGAGACCCAAGGTCGAGCTCGGGAACGGCTTTCGGATACTGACCCTCTTCAGCAAGCCCGGTGGTGCGGCTACCGAAAGCCGCTGGACGGAAGGATTCCGGCAGGCCTGCGCCCAAGCCAACGGCAACCTTGACGCCAACAAGCTCTGTCACGATCGCCAGGACCCGGACAGGATCCTCTTCGTGCTCAAGATGAAGACCTGGATCTATGACGGCTCGGCGTCGACGGAGATCATGTTTGTCGAGCCCATCGTCCAGCCGCCGAGCCCGGACTATCAACTGGTGCTGCAGCGCGCCGGATTTGTACCGGGCCGCGTCCTCGAACAACGAAGGGTTGCCGCTGCTGCTCAGGCTGAAAGAGAAAAACAGCAGGCGCAGGCGGCCTGGCCTCTCATGCGCGAGCGCGGACGTGCGGTGTGCCTGGACCGCGATGGCGTGCGGTACCGGGGCTTTGTTGAGGATTTCACCGAGACGCGCATGAGGGTGTCCATCTCGCGCGCGTTCTTCGTGCGGTCTCCCGCGTTCGCGCCCGGAGGCTTCCGGCCAGAAGTGATCTGGACTGAGCCGAGGGGCTGGTTCTTGTGTGACTGAAGCACCCGACCAGCCTCACGATTCACTAGGCTGTCGCGGTCGCGCTACAAAGTCCGCCGGATTCGTTGCACTAGTTCAGCGGCAGCACGGGCCCGTATTTGCGGCTGCTAGAAAAAATGATCTGGCCTGACGACGCTGTTGTGCTGATACTGGCGCTGCGGTCGACTCCCGTCATGTTCAAGTTGCCTGCCCTCGGGTAGGTGTTGGAACCTAGTTCAGCGCCAGCAAGCGCTTTGCAGCGCAGAGGGTGTCGACCGCACCTACGGTGCTTTCGCCGAAGCGTCACGTCGTGCGAAGCGGCGTGGATTGTGAGATCCAGGATGGCGCTCAGATCGCGGTCCGAAGGCGGACCAGCCGCGGTTCGTAGCGGGCGCTCGTCGCCTGGATTCGAACTAAATCTGACATAACACCCGTTGTGCGCCAGTCGATTGGCGCGGTTTGGCGATACACGGCTTCGTGTCCTGGGGCGCTGTCTGCGAGAGCCTGCAGATGTTGATGAGGGCTTGGCTCTCGTCTACTGTTCAACGGTACCCAACGTACCGACGCACCCACGTTGAGCCCGTTGATTTGCGCCCCCGACGGCTCGGCATCCGCCTGGCCTTCGGTTCGGAAGCATCCCCTAGGCTTTGTTGGCGTGGTGAATGTCTGCTTCGCGGTGCGACGGCCTGTGTCGGTCCGACACGAGTGTCTTCAGGTTCGGGAAGCGCACGCCCATGCCATGGCAGATGCGTACGGCGACGCCAAGCAATTGGTCGACCTTTGGAGTGATCAGGTAAGCATCGATGACGCGCTGGGCGACTGACGGGCAATGTCAAGCCTTTTGTAGAAGGTGGGCGGTCTATCTGCGACCCAATGGCGGGGCTGACCCAGCCTCCGCCGAGGATCCAATCGCTCGGCGAAGTGATCGTCACCCGTTGACCGGTTGCTTTGGAGCTATGTGCTCGGCCCCCTGTCTCGGCTGCGCAGATGCTACCCAGTTTGGCCCGAGCGTTGCTCGCAACGACGATGGCTCTGCCGTGCATGTAGCTCTTGCTTCTTGTCGGCGAACAGGGCGCTGCAACTGCGCGCCCGCCGGAGACAGGCGGAACGACTTGGCGTTGAACTTGAGGACGAACCATCAGTCCACCGGTCTGCCGTTCTGCAACAGCGGCCCTAGCGCGCCGGCAGCCTGGTGGGCTGCGTTCACCAGGGAGGAACGGCAGTGTGGAACATCGGCCGCGGTGGCAGAGGCTATTGGAGCCCTCTCCATGCCATTCACATGTTGAGGGAGTGACGTTTGCTGACGGAAATCCGCGCCGTCTCCCGCTTCTAGTGGCCTGCTTGGCCACGCTCCCAAATTGAAGCGCAAATGTAAGAAATTGTTTCCAAGCCTAAACAGGAGCTCGATTCCTTGGAGAACTTCTTTGATCTCCAAATCTAAAGAAGCAGGGAAGCAAGATGGTTTCGATCGTGACGGGCAATGGCGCGGGCCTGGTGAACAGCTCCAAGGACGTGCTGGGTGGGGCGGGAGAGATCGGCCAGGCGGCGTGGGGTAGGGCAGGGGAGCGGGTCACCGTCAACGCGGCGACCGGCAACCTGGTGGTCCAGGACCGCGACGAATACCTGGTGGGCATCGGCGCAGACGTCGACCTGCTGCGCACCTACAACAGCCAGGGCGGCTGGGAAGGTGACGGCACGGCCGACGGCTGGCGCATCGGGTACTACCGCCACGTGTCCGGCCTTTCTGGCTCCGTCAACAGCGCGGGCAGCACCATCAAGCGCACCGACGCCGATGGCCACGAGGCGCTGTACACCTTCGACGCGGGCAGCGGCAAATACCTCACCTCCGAGGGGGCGGGCCAGTTCGACAGCCTGCGCTTCAGCGGTGGCGCGTGGACCTGGACCGACGGCGACACCGGCACGACCGAGAGCTACGCCCTTGACACCAGTGGGGCCTACCGCCTCACCCTGGTCACCGATCCCGAGAACCACGTGGTCAAGGTGGTGTACGACGGCAGCAACCGCATCACCAGCCTGTCCACCTCAAAAGATGGCGGCACCACCCTCGACGAAATCGTGACGCTGAACTACAGCGGCACGCAGCTCGCCAGCATCACCACCAGCTACAAGGACGAGGCGGGCGCGCCCAAGACCCGCAGCGTCACCAGCTACAGCTACGACAACGGTCGTCTAAGCCAGGTCACCACCGACCTGACGCCGGACGACGCCACTGACAACGCGACCAAGCCGGAAACGCTCTACACCGTCAAGTACGGCTACGACATCGCCGGCCGGCTGCAGACCCTCACGCAAAGGGACGGCAGCCAGCAAGTCGTCGAGTATTGGGGCGACGGCAGCGTCAAGTCCATCACCGAGCAGACCGTCCTTGACTACTGGCCCGATGGGCGCGTCAAGAGCGTCAGGAACGACCGCCAGACCGGCTTCGTCTACGACGCCTTCAACCACACCACCACCGTGACCGACGCCCTGGGCCAGGCCACCCAGCTCAAGTACGACGGCGCCAACCAACTGCTGGAGATCAGCGGCGCGGTGCTCGGCGGTGCGAGCTTCAAGCAAAGCTACACCTACGGTGCCGGTGCCGACAACGGCAACCTGCTGACCAGCACCAATGCCAAAGGCGAAGTCACCACCTACGAATACTCGGGCAACGGCCGGCTCGCGCGCCGCACCGATGCGGCGGGCAATGTGCTCGAGCGCACCTACACCAGCGACGGCCTGCTCGCTACCGAGACCGTCTACGTCCTGCCCGACCCGGACGGTGTGGCCGGTAGCGGCAAGGCCGCAACCCCGCGCACCACCCAGTACATCTACGACACGACCCAGATCGCCAAGCGGCACCTGGCCTATGTGCTGGGCCCACAAGGCGAAGTCACGCGCTACACCTACAACCCGGAAGGCCTGGTGCAGCGCAGCGTGCAATACACCGGAGCGCTGTTCACCGCGGCAAGCCCCACCTTCACGAGCCTGGAGGCCTGGGTCAACGGCCCCCAAAATCTCACGCTCGACCGCCAAGTCACCGAATACGCCTACGACTTTCGTGGCCAGGTCAAGGAAGAGCGTCGCTTCGCCACCGAGACCCTGAGCGGCGGCTCCACCGTCGTGGAAGGCGGCCTGACCAAGACCACCACCACCTACGACGCCTTCGGCCGCCTGCTGTCCAGCAAGGACACCAACGGCAACGGCACGGCCTACCTGTACGACGGCCTGAACCGCCTGACCAGGAGCGTGGACGCCAAAAACGCCATCACGCTCTACACCTACGACGACGCCAACCGCAAGACCTCCGTCAAGCTGGACAACGGGCAGACCACGGTCCAGATCTTCGACGCAGCGGGCCGCCTCGTCTCCAGCGACGTGCTGGGCGCATCGAGCCAGGTGGCGCTTGGTGCCACCAAGTACTTCTACGACGCCGTGGGCCAGCTGCGCCGCGTGCAGGACGCCACCGGCGTCAGCGCCTACAGCCTGTACGACGTCAGCGGCCGCAAGAGCGCCGACATCGCCACCAACGGCCAGCTCACCGAGTACCTGTATGACAGCGCCGGCCGGCTGATCCAGACCGTGGCCTATGCCAACCTGGTGAGCGCAGCCACGCTGGACACGCTGAGCGATGCGCAGGGTCAGCCCACGGCCAAGACCGTGACCAACGTCCGTCCGGCGGTCGACGCCAGCAACGACCGCATCACCACCTTCTACTACGACGGCGCCGGGCGCCTGATCGGCACGCTGGACGCCGATGGCTTCCTCAGCAAGAACCAGTACGACGGCACGTCGGCCCTGATCTCCCAGACCCAGTTCGCCACCGCCCTCAGCGGCACGGGGCTGACCAACGCGCGGCTCGTCGCGAGTGCAGGCACCACACAAGCCGCCGTCCCGGCTCTGCCGACGCCCACCGCCGACGCCGCGCGCGACCGCGCCACCCGCAACCTGTACGACGCCTCCGGGCGGCTGGGCGCGCGCGTGGACGGCGATGGCGGCCTGACCGTCTGGAAATACGACGCCGCGGGAAACATGGTGTCGCAGCTGCGCCGCTCCGCGCTGCTCAGCGACAACGACCGCCTCAATGGCACGTACGTGACCCTGACCGCGCTCGCGCCGCTGGCCGACGACGAGTTCACCCAGTGGGTCTACGACGCCGAGGGCCGCCAGATCGCGATGCTCTCCGCCGAGGGCTACCTCACGGAATACAAATACGACACGGCCGGCCGGCCGAGCGACACCGTGCGCTACCTGACCCAGGCCAAGAAGCCCCTCGCCGGCACGAGCCTGAACCTCATCAAGCGCGCCGACCTGGACACCCTGCGTGCAAGCGCCGGCGCCTCGCTCACCACCACGCGCACCTACAACAGCCGCGGCCTGCTCGAGACGGAAACCGCCTTTGACGGCACGGTCACCTTCTACGACTACGACAACCTGCAGCGTCTCAAGACCCAAACCCTCGCCTATCAAACCAGCGAGGCGCGGGGCCAGTCCATCGACTATGACGACTGGGGTCGGGTGCTGAGCACCAAGACCGTGGGCGACGCGACCGGCGTCACGACGGGCTACGACGCCGCGGGCCGGCGCATCAGCGTCAAGGACGCGCGTGGCAACACCACGTTCTTTTACTACGACGCTCAAGGCCGGCAGGTGTACGCCATCCTGCGCGACCCGCTCCTCGGCGGCGAAGTCACCGAGACGATCTACAGCAACTTCAACGAAGTGCAGGTCACGGTCACGCACGCCAAGCGGCTGAGCACGACCGACAGTGCCGCCCTCACGGGCGGCAAGACCGACGGCGCCCTCGACACCAAGGTGGCCGCACTGGCCGACTCCAGCGACAACCGCACCCGGGTCAACTACAACCGCCGCGGCCTGATCCAGCAGGCCATCGATGCGCTGGGCTACACGACCGACACCACCTACAACGCCTTTGGCCAGGTCGACAACACCATCACCGACACGGGCACGGTGGCCTCCGGCCTGCGCCGACTGACCACGACCTACACCTACGATCGTCGGGGTGACGTCGTGAGACGCGAGCTCAGCGGCACGGGCGTGAGCACGGTTGCCACCCAGGCCAGCTTCGACGCCCTGGGGCGGCTGCAATACACCATCGACGAGCGCAGCCAGACCACCAACTACCTCTACGCGCGCGATACCGGCGTTGGCAAGCAGGTGACGGTGCGCGATCCGGCGGGAGACATCACGACCACCTACGACGCGCTGGAGCGTGTCGTCAGCCGCAAGGATCGCAACAACCACACCGTCAGCTACTCGTACGACGCCATCGCGCGCAAGATGACGATGACGACCGAGGAGGGCGTGCAGGTCACCACCGAGACCACACGCCACGGCCAGACCTACAAGGTCACGGATGCCTTCGGCACGACTACTTATGCCTATGACACCCACGGCAACCTGCTGACCACCGACGCAGGCGGCAACGTCACCCAGAACACCTACGACCTCAACGACAACCTCATCCGGGTCGTGCAAGGCCTGAAGTCCAACGGCAGCAATGCGCCCACGGACGACGGCAGTACCGTCGCCACAAGCTACAGCTTCGATGCGGCCAACCGCGTGCTGACGCAGACGGTGGACCCCGACGGGCTGCTGAAACTCAAGACCACCTACGAATACGACGGCCAGGGCCGCCAGGTCAAGATCACCGACGCCCGCGGCACGGTCACGACGCAGAAGTTCACGGCCAAGGGCGAACTGCAGGAAGTCGTCGTCGACGCCGACGGCCTCAAGCTCAAGACCAGCTACAGCTACGATGCCCAAAGTCGCGTGCTCACCGTCATCGAAGGCGACGGCACGGCAACGGCCCGCAAGACCGAATACAGGTTCGATGCGCTGGGCAATCGCACGGACGAGATCATCGACCCGGCCGGCATCGCGCTGCGCACGCGCTACGAATACGACGAGGCGGGCCACGTGGTCGTGAAGCGCAATGCGCTGGACGAGGTGGTGGCGCGCTACCGCTATGACGCTGCGGGACGGCTGTTGGACAGCATCGACGGCACGGGCGCCGTGACCCGCAACGCCTACGACAAAGGAGAGCTCAAGGCCACCCTGGCGATGCCTACGCGCCTGGCCGCGGGCTGGGCGACCGACACCGACAGCGCGCTGGCCACCAAGATCAATGCGCTGATTGCAGGCGCTGAGTCCGTCAACGTGTTCGTGTACGACCGGGACGGCCGACTCACCTACACCGTGAACGCTGGCGGCGAGGTGAGCCGACGCATCTACGACAAGGCCAACCGCGTTGTGGAGACCGTGCGCTATGCCACCAAGCTGAGCGCCGCCACGGCCGCCACCATGGACGCGGTAGCCGTGCAAGTCACTGGCCTCACGCCCCTCTCTGCGGATCAGCACAGCTACGCCCGCTATGACGCCATCGGGCGCCTGACCTACAGCGTTGACGCCATGGGCGCGGTGAGCCGTTTCGAGTACGACCGCAACGGCCACATTGTCAAGCAGAGCCGCTACGCCAAGCTCATTGCCTTGCCGCTGGCTGATGGCGTGGACCCGAGTGTCGCGCTGGATGCGAGCAACGACCGCATCGACTACTTCACCTATGACAGCGCGGGGCGCGAGCGCTTCCACGTCGATGCCGAGGGCTACGTCAGCCAGACGATCTACGACGACGCCAACGGCATCACCTACAGCCGCCGGCACGAGAAGCGTGTGGCGGCGACTGTCATTGCCAGCACGCCCACGACAGGCAGCTTTACGGCCACGGTGCTGACCAACCTGGGCAGCGCCATCACGGTGAGCCGCCAGTTGGATCGGGCAGGGCGTCTGTCTGTCGAGACCGATGGCAACAGCGTCCAGACCCAGTTCACCTACGACGCCACCGGTCGACTGGAAACTGAAGTGCAGGCCAGCAATGTCGCCGGCCAATCCAGCACCACGCGCTACCGCTACAACGCGGCTGGCCAGCGCATCGCCGCGATCCGCGCTGACGGCACGTCCTTGGCCAGCACCACCCGCTACGACTACGACAGCCTGGGCCGGGTATGGCACCAGACGGACGCCCGCGGCATCGCCTTGGCCGAAGGCGTGGGCGCCTGGGAGCAGGCTGAACGCGTCAGACTGGGCTTGCCGGCGGACCCCGCCGCCCTCAGCGCCAGTGACAAAGCCACCCTGCTCAAGGCCTACACCACCGAGTACGGCTACGACGCCAACGGCCGCGTCATCAAGACCACGGATGCCATGGGCGGCATCACCCAGACCGAGTACGACGCCTTCGGCAACGCCAGCGTCGTCACCGACGCGCGCGGCTTCAAGCGCTACCAGGTCTATGACAAGGCTGGCCGCCTGGCGCAGAGCATCGATGCCGAGCGTTACCTCACCGCCTATGGCTACGACGCCTTCGGCAACCTCACCAGCGCCACCCGGGTGGATGCCAAGGTGCAGGGCAGCCTAGCAGCCGGGCAGGGCGTGATCCTGGCCGCCAGCGCGCCCAACGGCGGCACCTACGTCCTGACCAACACCGCGCTCGACCACGTCACGGGACGCAGGTACGACAGCGACAACCGCCTGCTCAAAGAGAACGACGCTGAAGGCTTCGAGGAAGGCACCGACACGCTGACGGCGTTCGGCCAGCGGCTGAGCGCAACTAACAAGCTGGGCTATACGGTGAAGTACAGCTACGACCGACTGGGGCGCTTGCTGACCGAGACGTTGCCGTTGCTGGTCCAGGACACCAGCGGCACGCGGCGCGACGTCGTGAACGAATACCAATACGACAGCCGCGGCAACCGCATCGTCAGCATCGAAGCCAAGGGACTGGCCGAAGAGCGTCGCACTGAAATGCGCTACGACGGTACCGACCGCCTGACTCGACGCATCGGTGCGGCCTACACCGCCGTCGCTGCAGACGGCACGCCAAGTGTCATGACGCCGGTGGATGCATGGCGCTACGACGCCCGCGGCAACGTCATCGAAGCCATCGCGCACGGCCAGTTTGCGGCGGATGGCCAGACCGTGGTGGGCGTCCGGCGCACGCTGACCAGCTACGACGCCCTGAACCAGAGGACGCTGGAGATCGGACCTGATCGAGTCGTTACCCGCTACGACTACGACATCGCTGGCAATGAGATCGCCCAGACGCACTACGCCACGCCGCTGGCAGACAGCGTTGCGCTCACCGCTGGCGCCGCGCTTCCAGAGCCCGCGTTGGACGGCAAGAACGACCGCATCCTGCGCAGCACCTACGACGCGCTGAATCGCAAGATGAGCGTGTCGCTGGACAGCCTGCAGACGTGGGACAGCAACTCAGCGACGATGGTCATCTCCGACCTGAGACCGCAGACGGTGGTGCTGCAGCGCTTCTTCTATGACGCGATGGGCAACGTCACGGAACGCATCGATGGTCGAGGCAATTCCACGAAGGACTACTTCGACGGCATTGGCCGGCGCGTGATGACGCTCGACGCCGGAGGTGCGCTGACGACCTGGGCCTATGGGCGCGCCGGAAACGTGGCCACGACCGAGACGCGCTACGGCGCTCTGCTGGCCCTCGCCGCCACGCATCAGGCCAGCCGGCAGGCAGAGCAGACCGCGGCCAACGACCCCGCCTACATCTTGAGTTCGCTGCTGGCCCAGGGCTCGACCGAGCCCAACCGCGTGACGGCCTTCGTCCTGGATCGCCTGGATCAGGTCACCGAGCGGCGCGTCAAGGACGTGGCCTATGACTACGTCAACGAGGACGGCTGGCGCGTCAGCGGCACGGCCGATGCGGTCACGACCTATGCGTACAACGGCTTGGGTGCCGTCAAATGCATGAAGGAACTGGTGACGCAGTCCAGCGCCGTATCGGGGCCGCCGATCTGGGAGCAGACTGACATCGTGTACGACGGCATGGGCCGGGAAACACAGCGTCTCGCGCCCCGGTTCAAGGACTATCAGGGGGATACGGTGCGCCCGAAGACCGACCAGGTCTACGACGGCTTGGGCCGCATCGTGACGGTCATTCGGCGCGGCAAGGACGACCTCTCGGATGCCGACGATCAGTTCACACGCAGGGTGTATGACGGCAATGGTCAGCTGACGTCGACCACCGACGCGCAAAGTGCAGTCACCAACTACAGCTATGACACGGAGGGCAACCTGTCTCGGCGCACCTTCGTGGCGGTACACCGCGCCGACGGCACCTACCGGGATGTGGTGGCGACCTACCAGTACGACGCTTGCGGCCGCCAGACGGCGCAGCTGGACGTGGGCACCCAGGAACTGCGCCGCACGCGCTACAACGCCTTTGGCGAAGTGGCGGCCCGAGGCTTGGGCAATGGCTGGGAGGAGTTCGCCGAGTACAACGCACTGGGCAAGGTCATCAAGACCAACTCCGGCGATGGAGCCATCAAGTTCTACGTCTACGACGCGGCTGGCAACGTCACGCGTGAGATCCGTGGAAATGGGGATCCGAGTGCGGGCATCAACCTCCTCACCATGACGCTGAAGCAGGCGGCCGAGTCCACCAAGATGTACTCTCGCATCAGTGTCTACAACTCGCGCAACCTGCTGGTCAAGACGATGGATCCGCAGATCGACATGCTGCGGGACACGGACTCAATCTCTAAGCTTTACACCGAACAGTACGAGGCTGCTTGGACACCATCAACCGTAACGACCACCAGCAGAACGCCGCTGCCGTGGACGGATGTGACCGTTGCCTCTGGGCCTTCACCGTCAATTACTTTCAAGAATAAGGGCTCGACCCAGCTTCAATTCGCCGGCAACAACTTCATGCAGGGCCCGCGGTGGCTAGGCTACAACGTCAGCGCTCCGGTGCCTTATAAAAACGGTCCCGACGAGTTCATCTATAGCTTGGCATCATTCAAAGGCCAAGGACGGACAGATTTTTACGTTGTCACCAGCAATGACACGGGCTCTTGGCGAACGACCCGAAGAGGATATTTCGACGTCAACTCGAGCGGGCAGGTAACCCTCGTCCTCGTCGACAGTGAGGACTACAGGTCATTTTCTACCCCCACCGTCAAATGGGCCGTGAATGCTGCTTTGGTTGGAACCGGTGGATATGAAAGCATCAGCTACACCGTCTACTCCGCCACCGGGGCATACAGGGGCGGCGGCACCATCGGGGGCTCGGCTTCAGAAGGGCCGACGCTAGATCTTTCCCCTTATATCAACGGGCCAGGGTCGACGAGCGACCTGCGCATCGCCTACACGCGTTCCGTGGGGCGCGAGAAAGCAACGATCAACCTCTACGTCGACGGTAGCGGCAACGTATACGCGAGCCAGGACGCAGCGGTGGTGGCCAACAAGGTCAACATCTACGTCCAAGGGCGTGACATCAAGAACGGCCTGCTCAATCTGGGCGGCATCACCTACCAGGTCGCAGGTGTCTACACACCCGCCACGACCACGAGTTTCGGCTACACCCGACTGAGCTTCGACGTCCGCACGGACTTCCCCACTGGCGGGACGTACGACTTCACCATGACGGCCCTGGATCAATACGGGGCAGCGGTGAAGGATGAATTTGGCGCCGCGATCGTTCAAGAAGGCCGCGTGGTGCTCGGCGCTGCCGGCAGCAATCCGGTGGTCTACAACAAGGTGAGCGCCCTCAAGATCAGCACGAGCGAAGTCATTACCAAGCGGCAGGAGTTCAATGCCTTCGGTGAAGTGGTGGAAGAGCGTGATGACCGAGTGCAGGAGCGTATGTTGGCCTCGATCAATGCTGAGCGCAAACGCCAGGGTCTAGCCGCCATCACGGAGCTGAGCGCAGAGGCGAGCGATGGTGCTCGCACCACGCTCAAGTACAACGCGCTGGGCCTGCTTGTAGCCAAGATCGACCCCGAGACCTGGATCACGGAGGCCAACGGCTACCGCTATCGTGCGCGGCCCGTCACGGCCTATGGCTACGACCTGCTGGGGCGTCACACCACCACGACGGACGCCAACGGACAGCTCAGCCGCACCAACCAACTGGCCGGCTCAAGGGGCGAGGACGGCGTGGGCGCCTTCGACTTCGACGCCATGGGTGGCGCTGCAGCTGACTTCGACCAGAGCGCCAACAAGGGCGGCATCCTGCAGCGCAAGTTCGACATCTTTGGCAACTTGCGCCGCGTGATCGATGCCAACCAGGGTGTGATCGAGCAAGACTTTGACAAGATGGGGCGGTTGACCACGGTCACCCGCAAGAACGTCGCTCGTTACGACGGCATGGGTCAAAGCAGCAACATCGATCTGCAGGACCGCTACGAATACGACGAACTCGGCCAGCGGACCCGCTTCGTTGACGCGCTAGGCGGTACCCAGAACCTGATGACGGACTACGACTCCCTGGGGCGTGTGGTCAAGACCATCACGGCCGGCGGGACCGTCACCCAATACCGCTACCAGCAGTTCACGGCTCAGGACAATGCCATCAACGCCATGGCCGGTGCAGTCTCTGCTGCCGACAGCGCCGCCTTGAGCACCGCTTCAAAGAGTGGCGGCTACCGCCGCGAGACCGTGCGAGCAGATGGACGCAGCAGCTTCGACTCGGTCGAGTACTTCGGTCACACAACGCTCCATCTGGACCTGACCGGTGCGACCGTCACGTACAACTACGACAGCGCGGGGCGCTTGGCGTCGCAGACCAACACGGCGCATATCGACCAGCTCGGCACCCAGAACATCCTGTATAGCTACTACGCCAACGGCTATATCCGCAGCATCACCGACAAGACCACAAAGACGCTTTCGCAATACACCTACGACAACGCCGGTAACCGCGTGTCGGAGTCCTATGCATCCGTTCAATTTGACGCCAGCGGCCAACCGATTTCGCCGGTCTACTGCCAGAACAGCGTTGTCGTGTATGACGAGCTGAACCGCATCGAGCGCGTCGACGATCCCGAGCGCTACACCATCCGCTACGAGTACGACGCCGTGGGCAACCGGCGGATGATCGACGCCAATTACGTGGACGGAGCGAGCGGCGGACGGTTGGACCGCCAGACCTACTGGTATGCCTACGATGCACTCAATCGCTTCGTGGTGTCCAAGGGCCAGCTCAGCACTACCACGGGAGGCACCGACCTCAACCGTTTCGCTGACGCCCGTCGCGGCACCAGCCGCACCGACCTGTCAGTGAGCATCGTCGCCGGGGTCTATGGCATCAAGCTGGGCTACGACAAGAACAGCCAGCGAGTCAGCGCCGAATTCCTCCTGAACGGCGCCAACACGGTCGAGACCTACAAATATAGCGGCGACGGCTTCCTGCAGCTCACCAGCATCAACGGGACGCTCAAGGTCAGCCGCGAACTCGATGCCCTTGGTCGTACGGTGGTGCAGCATGACATCAGCGGCATTCAGGGCAACGCGGTGCAGGGGCAGCACACGCGTTCCTACTACGACAGGGACAACCGGCTGCAGAGCCAAACGTATGTCGACGACACCGGCGCCCAGCGCAATTACACGCTGACCTACAGCTACTACGACGCTGTCTCTGGGCCTGCTGCTCTGGCCGGACGTGACGCTGATGCCGCCACGATGAGCGCTGCCGGCAAGGGTGAACTTGCCCGGACCGTGTTGCACATGGCTTCGGCTGGTACCAATACAAGCCAGGATACGACCACTCGCTACGTCTACGAATACTGGGACGCTGCTCAGCAGTACACCGTGTCCAAAGGCACCGGGGGGCCATCCTCCATAACGACGCAGCTGAAGTACGGAGTAAATGGGCAACTGCTTTATTCCCGCGATAGCGGGGCTGGGGTGAACAACAACTTCGTCACGTCGGCAGACGGGCTCATTTTGTCGCGCAGTCGTCAGCTCGTCAGCGGCAACTCGCGAATCACCAATCACAACTTCTATTACGTCGATTCGCACCGCATTGGCGACGTGGGCGACACTCCCGATGAAATCGAGCGCGTGAGCTACGCCGAACAGCTCGCATTGAAGGATGCACAGCGCAACGACCCCAATGCCAAGGGGCGCACCTATGGCGTGAATGTGGGAGGCGACTTCCGCTCCACGGCAGACTTCGATCAGAACTACGAGCCCATCAACGACAACTATCCCGGCCACGCGGCCAGCCTGTACACCGTGAATCGGGATGGCGAAACCTTGGCGAGCATCGCGCAGACGCTGTGGGGCGACGCGGCCATGTGGTATCTCATCGCGGACGCCAATGGGCTGAGCCGAGGCGCAGTGTTGAAGCCTGGTCAGTTGCTGGTGATCCCCAACAAGGTCACCAACATCCATAACAACAGCACCACCTGGCGGCCTTACAGCCCTGGTGAGGCGATTGGGCGTACAGAGCCAACGGGCCCCACGCACACCCGCTTCGACAAGGGTCCGGACGATCAAGAACGCTCGCCGGGGTTCACCGTGCCATCGTGGTACCACGCCAGGTATGGCGCCTTTCTCGAGGGGCTGACCAATGTGCAACTGGCGCAGGACATCGCCAGTCTGGACGCGGCTTGGGCGAGCTACCTCCAGCAGTTCGCTATCGGGAACACCCGGCTTGGTGAGAATGGTGGGCGAAGCTCGGTTCGGCTAGGCGACACCCCCGGCGTGTCCGCGCCGTCTCGGGCTGGCGGCTCCGGCTTGGGCGCTGGCGTGAGCGTTGGAATGACCGGGGGAACGTTCTGGGCGGGAGCCGGCCAGCGCAGCACCAGTGTGAACTCGCTGCTGAGTGAAAGCTACAGCTTCTCGAGCTCGCTCTTTGCGCAACTGGGCAGCTTGGGTCTAGGGGTCAAGTTGGGCGGCGTCAGCGTTGACAGTCTGGGCTGGGGTTCGGTTGCGGAGGCGGCGTTTGGCAACGCAATCGGCGAGAGCCTGGCGAGCCAGAGCAATGACTACAGCCGCTGGGGAACGGACAGCACCGAGATTGACAGGCTTGCAGCGCGCTATCCGGCGCCCGCTTCGGTTGGAGCCGCCATCGCAACGGATTATGACGATGGTGCACCTGTGGCCCGAGCCATTCCCTTGGGTGACGGCCGATACCGCATGGCCGATGGGAGCATCAGAAGGATGTCGGTGGAGACATCCGAGCCGCGCTCGCTCGTGGACTTCGCTGCTGATACGGCGTCGCGCCGGGCGCGAACTGCGGCTGACGGGCCTGTTCTTGACCAGTTCCTCGGTAGCCTGCGCATTGACTCAACGTTGGCGGCGGCGACGCCAAGCAGGTTGACCAAGGTGGACGGAAGTCCGGTGACCTTGTCGTTCAACCTCAGCACCAAGCAGGCGTATTGGAATCTGGGCGAGGACAACGTGCTTCGGGCCATCCCGAAGGCATACAAGCAGCCGAGCTTGGACGAGGCCGCGCGTGCCGACCCGAACAACCCGTTCGCGCTTGCCGGCCATGCCGGCGACATCCTGACGGACTTCGCGCTGACCTCAGCCTTCGGTACGGCAAGCATCTTCACTGGTGGTGCTGCCTATGGCGGGCTGATGCGTCTGCGACTTGGAGCACGCATCGCGATAGTGACGAGCAGCATGATTGGCGATGCGACGTTCCAGACGATGCAAATCGGGGCCAACAGCCTGTCGGACGGCCGCTATGGCGTCCAGGACTTCAGCGTAACCGAGTTGGCTGTGGCAGGCGCGCTGCCAATTGCGATTGGCGGAAGGGCAGCCGTCCGTGAACTTGCTGGTGAGCTGCGTGGCATGGGATTGCCTGACTGGAATGTCCGACTGGCCTCGCCCCACAACGTCAACTCAATCGGTCCTCAGTTGCTGGAGTTTGAGCGAGTTGGCAGTACAGGAAGTGCTGGCGCGCAACGAACGGTGCTGTCTACGAACGGGGTGGCCGAGCAAGCGCAACTGGCTTCTTCCATGGTTCCCGGACTCTCTGAAACACAGGCCAGAGTGCTGCTTGATGGTGCCTTCAATCCGAACAAGCCTGTCGAGGTGGTGTTGGGCGGCAGCCGAGTTCGCTCATACTTTGGTGAGGGCACCTTCCGATTGGATAGTGACTTGGATATCGGCTTCAATGCGAAGATGAAGAACAACCAGGTCGACCGAATCCTTGATGCTTTTGATGCTCAAGGGCCGCTGCAGTCGGAGCGAGGGATTCGAATCTTCTCGGGAAATAATCCACCGAGTGGCCCAATCATCAGTCCGCAAGAGTTCTTCCAGCGGTCCGGTTTCCGAGGCCCGTTCCCGCCGGAGCGTGCAGGTCAGTCGTTCGGTCCGTCGGGATTCATTTCGTTCCATCCAGATGGAACAATTACCATCGTTCCGCCCGGAGGAGGTCTGTGATGCGGCATTGCGAGATTGGCGGGATGGTGGTTGACTGTTCTGCCGTTACTGTGGACTTCCATTCTTTTGGCAAGGCACTTTCGCCGCAATATGCGACTGAGTACCGCTTGACCGTAGATTTTGTCGATGCCATCGAAAGCTTCTCTGACTTCTATCGGGGTTTCTTAGAACGAGAAGCTGAGGATGAGGGCTTTGAAGAAGGTCTCGAGGGCGACTATCTGCGCCTCCAGGAAACTGGCTACTTGCCATTTGAGCGGATGCTCAATGAACAGCCAGAGCTGTTGGCAAGCGTGCTATTGAAGCTTTTGCCTTCTGAGTTTATGGGCTACTTGTTCCGACACCATGACTCCTCGCGTGAGCACGCCTTTGTTCTTCAAACGCTAAAGAACGTTGAGATAGGCGGCGGACGCATCAGCTGTGAGGGGACATCGTTTTCCATTCCGAAGTAGATATTTGGCAATACTGCGCTGAGCCCAGCGTCCGAGGTCAAACTCGGCTTGCAGACGCTTGACCCAACTACCGTCAGCTTCACGCAGAGTTCGGTCTCATACGGCAAGGCGGGCGCGAGCTACAACCTCGACACGCTGGTTCAGAGCATGTCGAAGGACGGCTGGACTGGTAAGCCGATTGACGTCGTCGCTATGCCGGATGGAACGCTCGCCTCGATTGACAACACGCGCGTGCTTGCAGCTCGCCAAGCCGGCATCAGCGTTGAGGCCAACGTGCGTGGCTTTGATGAAGCCATAACCGACCCGGTCAGGCAGTTGTCACTGACCGAGAAAGGCAACGTGCCCGATACGTGGGGCGACGCCGCGCTTTTGCGCATCAACAAGCCCATTCAGAACCTGACGTACCCTGGCATGAACCCCGGCTGGTCGGTACGATTCCCCTACGGGTCAATCTACGTAAGCGTCCTGGAAAGTCATGGTTGACGCGAGAATGCGGTCATCACTGACCTGCTGCTAGCGCCGTTTGGCCGCTTCGGAACATGACTGCTGCGCACGCTATTGGAGCCACCGACCAAGAGGCATACCGAGTTGCCGTCGCTAGCATTCGCCGCCACTCGATGGACGCGGGGAGCTGGAAGCACACCGAGATTGGCGAGCTGCATCCTGGCTTGGCTGAACTCCTCGCACTCGATCCCAGCGAGCTTCCAATCGCAAGCGCGTACTTCTCTGCCGAGAGCTGGTGGGTCATTACGACGCGGCGGATCACCGGGTGCTATCGAGGAGAGATTTCATCTCTCGATCCGCGGTACGGCGTCGATGCCGAGTGGGGAGACTTCAAGGGCATCAAGCGAAGTGAAGCGCCGAATTCCCCGGCCACGGAGGTCGCCACAGTTACGTCAGCCAAGGCTGATCGACCGGTGCGCTTTGAGTTCGAGACCGGCAAAGCCTCGATGGCGCCCATCTATGGCTGCATGTTCTGGACTCGAGTCACACGGTTCCACCACGCTGCCGTCTAACCGATTGCCGCTCTGAGTTCACTCGCATCGCGGGGTGGCTTCCTGCGCGGAACGCCGACGACAGGCGGCGTGGAGGGCAGGCACCGGTATGCGTCCGGCCAAGTCACCTTGAACACTTTAGACGCCCGGAGGCCGGCAATCAGACAAATGAAGTTCAACGATGTCGACGTCAGCCCTTGTATCGGTCGTCGTTCGTCGGCAGCCACCGCCCGTTGAATTGGTGCACAAGTTCCCCCGCCTTCTGGGCGGCCTGGCTTCTCTTCACTTCCCATTGAAGACCGACCCAGGATCGGGCCGCCTTTCGCTCCCAAGAGTCCTTGTCGAAGAGCCAGTGAGTCACCAAGGGGTCGATGACGAACAAACACCCCTTGTCTACGGGCATCTGTGGTTGTTCGCTCAGCGCATCGCCCGCTACATGTTGCGAAAGCACACTGACCGTGAGGAACAGCATGTCGTCCCAGCCCTTGCCCTTGTCAAGGTGAGGCGTTGCGTAGCAGCAGGAAATCCAAACAGCCCCGTCCGGTGGCGCGCCAGCCCGAGAAAGTTCGACTTGCGGGCGTTGGGCTTTGCGGTGGACGTCTGCCGGGATTTCAATCTGCGGCAACTGCAGCTCAGCAAGGATCATGAGCGTGGCTTCGGAGTAGGCGACCGGCGAATTCAGGACGGCAAGTGTCGCCTGAGCTTGTCTATCGAGCTGCGTTGCCCTCGCTGGCAATGACCTTCAGCAACTCCGTGAAGCGAAGATTGTCGTGGCTCAGGGATGCAACGAACTGCTTGGCTTCGAGCCAGGTCAGCGTTCGCACGGCTTGACCGCCGTTCACGCCTTCAAGGTAGATCACCGGCGGACGGTACCAGCGCCCGTCGTCCGCGTCGAAGCACAAGCTGTACGAACCGCCGTCGCGGCAGATGTCCGCTCCCCAAATCCTTTGCACATTCATGGTCGAATTGTTGCCGCGCGTTGGTGGCGTGATTAAGGTTGGTTCCAGCGATGCGGCAGTAGCTCGTCGACCCGACTTGCCGGTTGCGTCGGAAGCCGCGCCAGGACATCACGCAGGTACGCATAGGGATCAAGCCCATTGAGCTTGGCCGAGTGGATCAGGCTCATGACGGCTGCGGCCCGCTTTCCCGCACGCAAGCTGCCGGCGAAGAGCCAGTTCTGGCGCCCCAGCGCGATGGGCCGGATGCGGTTCTCCACCCAGTTGTTACCCGGCATGCTTCGGGCTCGCCCCTCCTCCACCAGTCGGCGTATCGTCGACGAACCGGGAAAGGGGCGACGGGAACATGTGTTTGCGGGCAGGCCGAAATTTGACAATGAGCTGCGAGCTCGGGTTGTTATCTGGCCGCCCCTTCGATCCGCCCGGTTGCGCCGAGAGCGCGAATCCGTAGTTGTCGTGTGCCCGCGAGTTCCCGCCGTGTCTTCACCGCAGGAGGTCGCCTATGAGAGTCATCGGTTTAGACGTCCATCGCAACTTCGCGCAGGTTGCGATTCTCGACAACGGCGTGGTCAAGGACCACGGCCGCTTCGCCATGGACCGCGAAGCTGTCCTCGCGTTCGCCACCAAAACGCTCACCCAGGACGACGACGTCGTGCTGGAGGCGACCGGCAACACCGCCGTCATCGTTCGCTTGCTCACGCCGTTCGTGCGGCGCGTGGCAATTGCCAACCCTCTGCAGGTGCGCGCCATCGCCTGGGCAAAGGTCAAGACAGACAAGATCGACGCCGCGACGCTGGCGCGACTGCACGCCGCCCAGTTCCTGCCGGAGGTTTGGATGCCGAGCGAAAAGGTCGAGCTTCAGCGCCGCCTGGTCGCGGAGCGCACCCAGTTGGTTTCGCAGATGACCCGGCTCAAGAACCGCATCCAGTCCATCCTTCACGCCAACCTGATGCCGCGTGAGACGGGACGCATCTATGGCGCGAAGGGCCGCGCTCGCCTTGAGGCGCTCGCACTGCCCGCTGATCAGATGCGTGCCGCGCTCCGACATCATGACGAGCTGGGCCGGCTGGCTAACGAGTTGGCCGCCATCGACAAGAGCATCGCCCAGCAGGCGCTTGGAGACGAGAGCGTGCTCCGGCTGATGACTATCAGTGGCGTGGACACGGTCGTGGCCTTCAGCGTCCTGGCCGCTATCGGCGACATCAGCCGATTCTCGTCACCGCAGAAGCTGGTGAGCTACCTCGGGCTCAATCCCTCGGTCCACCAGTCCGGTGACCATCCCGCGTTCCACGGGCACATCACGCACCAGGGCCGTGGGCATGCACGAGGAATGCTCGTCGAAGCGGCCTGGTCATTGGCGCCCAGCCCGGGCCCACTGAGCGCCTTCTTCCATCGCATCAGCATGAAGCGAGGAAAGCAGGTCGCCGCCGTGGCAACGGCACGCAAGCTGGCAGTGCTGGTCTGGCACATGCTGACGAAACAGCAGGACTACGCCTGGACCAGGCCAGCGCTGCTGCAGTTCAAGCTGCGCCGGCTGGAGCTCAATGCTGGCCACCCGTCCCGCCGCGGGGGAAAGACACCGGGGCCTGCTCGGGACTACAGCCTGAAGACAGTTCGTGACCAAGAGCGCGCCTGGCTCGAGCAAGCTGAAGCAGAGTACCGGCGCTTCGTCGCCGGGTGGAAGGAACGACGCCCTGCGCGCCGTGTAACCCCTGCCGTGAAGGGGACATAGCGAAATCTCTTGTCGAATACATCCGTGTCGATGGGCAGGTCGCCATCCTCGAGGTAGCGAGTCAATGCCGCCCAGCGCTTGAGGCTGTAGTCGATGGCCCTGGCGGTCGCTGAGCCATCCGGCACGCGCTGGCGCTGTTGCCGCAGCCACTGGTTCAGTGCATCGGCCAACGGCCAGGCTGCTCGGCGGGCTTCAAGCCTGGCTTGGCTGTCGGCGTTGACCGCTGCTCTCTCCACCTCGTAGAGCTGGCCGAAGAACTTCAGCGCCTGCTCGCCGACCTGGCTACCGTGATTGGCCCAGAGTTCGTGGAACTTGCGCCGGGCGTGCGCCATGCAGCCGACCTCGGTCACGCCCAGCTCGAAGCAAGCCTTGTAGCCGGCGAAGTCGTCACAGACGAGCTTGCCTTGCCAAGCTGGCTTGCTTGGCGTCCCTGGTAGTCCGAGGAAGTCGCGTGCGTGCTGACCGCCGCGGCTCTCGGCGAAGTCGAAGACGACGGCCTGCAGCGGGCTGAACTGCGTGCTGCAGTAGCTCCACAGGTACGCGCGGTGCGTCTTGCCGTGGCCGGGCTTAAGCATGGCGACGGGGGTCTCGTCGGCGTGCAGCACCGGCTGGCGCAGCAGTTCTGCGGCCAGCGCATCCACCAGCGGCTGCAGTTGCACGCCGCACTCGCCGACCCACTGCGCCAGCGTCGAGCGGGCGATGGCGTGGCCGGCACGCTCGAAGATGGCTTCCTGCCGGTACAGCGGCAGATGGTCCAGGTACTTGGCGACCAGCACCTGGGCCAGCAGGCCGGTCGTCGGCAAGCCCTTGTCGATGATGTGCGGGGCGACCGGTGCCTGCACGATCCGCTCGCAGCACTTGCACACCCACTTGCCGCGGATGTGGCGCTCGACGGTGAAGACGCCGGGCTGGTAGTCCAGCTTCTCGGCCACGTCCTCGCCAATGCGTTGCATGGCCTGCCCGCAGCCGCAGGCGGTGCTCTCGGGTTCATGGTGCACGTCGCGGCGCGGTAGGTGCGCCGGCAGCTTCTCACGCCGTGGCTGTTGCCGCTCGCCAGTGGCGCGCCCCGGCTGCAGCGCCTCAATCTCGGCCGCAACGGCCGCCAGGTCGCTGTCCAGCGTCTCGTCCAGCAGACTCTTTTGCTCGGCGCTGAACTTCTCGCTCTGCGCGGCGAACTTCAGACGCTTGAGGATGGCGTTCTCGTGCGTAAGCTTGTCGATGACGGCCTGCTTGAACGCAGCCTCGGCGCGTGCAGCCCGCAGGGCGTCGCGCAGTTGGCTGGCATCAAGTGTGTCGAGATCGTCGGCAATCACGAGTGGCGATGCTGCCCGCCGTGCGTCTCGCCGCCTATCGGCAGATGCCGCAATGGACGTGGAGCTACAGCAGCGTGATGACGCCGGCCTCGCCGACCTGCTGCCAGGGCAGGCCAAGCACCAGGGCGTCGAACTGTGTGCGGCTCAGGCTCAGCGTGCCGGTCACGTCGCGGGGCCAGGCAAAGCGGCCTGCGTTGAGGCGGCGGGCTGCCAGCCACACGCCGATACCGTCATGCACGAGCACCTTCATGCGGTTGGTGCGGCGGTTGGTGACAGGCAGGCGTGGTGTGGGCGAGCGGCGCCGAAGACAGCGACCACGCGACGCAGGGCCGCCTCGGTGCCAGCCCGCATGTCCAGCGGCTCGACTGCCAGCCACACCGTATCCACCCGAATCAACGCAACATCTCGCGCAGCCAGGCGGCGCACGAACCAGCCCCCGCCATCGGCCAACGAACCCGTACATGCACCGAGCCACGCTGCAGCTCCAGCTCGATGGACTGCGGTGGCTCGCATGGCGGTGCTTCGGGGACTACCGACACCGGGACGAATGAAAGAGAGTCAGCGGGCTCGCCATCGTGCTCTGCCACGCGCCGCCACTTGTGCACTAGGTTGGCGTTGAGACCGTAGCTCATCGCCACTTGGGCGACGGACGCGCCCGGCGCCGCGCATGCGGCGATGACTTCGCGCTTCAGCTCTTCATCGTGACGCCGGCGACTGGCCGGCTTAGCGTCTGGCATGGTGTCCACCTAACTGGTTGAACTGACCCCCAGAAGTTGGACAGCGAGTGTCTGTGCCTAGGCGTTGATCTGCAACGGGGTTGAGCAAAATATCGAGGGTCGGCTTTGCAGCGGTTGCTGTCTCTGAGATGCTGCTGCTGAATGGCGGCGTTGTGCCCGAAGCGGAAGCTCACCAGTGTCCGCTTCAGAGCACCCCGATGACTGGCAGTGTGTCCAGCGGACTTCGCACTGCACCGCCGCCAACTTTGAGCACATGGGTGTAAATCATGGTCGTCGCTACGTCGGCGTGGCCGAGCAAGTCCTGGACGGTCCGAATATCGCTGCCCGCTTGGAGGAGGTGGGTCGCAAAACAGTGACGCAAAGTGTGAGGCGTGGCAGGTTTGTCGATCTGCGCGGCCCGGACTGCGCGTTTGAACGCGCGCTGGAAGGTTTGGTCGTACAGATGATGCCGCCGTATAACGCCGCTACGCGGGTCGGTCGAGTGGTGGTCTTGAGGAAACAGCCAGAACCATGCCCACGACGCGCCGGCGCGCGGGTACTTCCGCTCCAAGGCGTGTGGCAACTCGACGCCGGCCGTCCCCGCGGCCACGTCCTCCGCCCAGACTTTGCGAGAGCTGGCGAGCTGCTCTCGCAGCGGCTGAGCCAGGGCCTGGGGCAGCATCAGGACGCGATCCTTACCGCCCTTGCCGGCGCGCACAATCACCGCCTGATGGGCGAAGTCCACATCCTTGACTCGCAGCTGCAGGGCTTCATTGATGCGCATTCCCGTCCCGTAGAGGAGTCGCGCCAACAGGCCAAGCTCGCCAACCATGCCGCCCAGCACCGCCGACACCTCTTCGCGACTCAGGACAACGGGCAGCCTGCGGCGCACGCGTGGGCGTTCGATCTGATTGATCCACGGCAGGTTGAGTTCCAGCACCTTCGTATACAGAAAGAGCAGCGCTGATAAGGCCTGCTTGTGCGTCGCGCTGGCCACTTGCCGCTCGTCTGCCAACCAGGTCAGAAACGCCTCAACCTCGGTACCGCTCATCTCCCGGGGATGCCGCAATCCATGGAACCGGATGAACGCCCGGCACCAATAGACGTAGATGTCCTCTGTGCTGCGGCTGTAGTGCAGGTAGCGGATGCGCTCGCGCAGCTGGTCCAGAAGGCGCACCGCACGCAGCGGAGGCAGCCCGCCCGCAAGCGGCGGCCGCAACTCGCCTCGGCGCTGGCTCAGGTCAACGACTGAACTCGACATGGCGGGCCTCGCTCGGTGGGGTGAAAACCCACGATTGCCTCGGCGTCACACGGCTGGCAGAGTCCCGGCCGTGGGTGCCGGTTTGCGCACGAATTTAATGCTGTATAAATAAACAGTCAACGGGAGATTTTTCAATGAAGACAACAACTTCCAAGCCGGACGCGCGCTTGGTTAAGCAGCAGCGCTCGGAGTTAACCGGCACGGTGTGCTGGATAAACTAGTAGTTAAAGCGCATGAAAAGGCTTTCTGACGTCGCACCGCTTCTTTTCAACGCACTGCGATCTGGATTACAGATGGCGGGAGAGCCTGAATTGGAAGCGCAACTGTCAAACCTTCTGGTCAACTCGTGGCGCTACGACGACGAGTCGGATGCATGGACAGTGAGCGTGCGAGGTGGCAGAGAACTGGACATAGTCGAGACTCGCGTAATTGGCGCTAAGTACGGAAGGACAGTGCCGCTGGATGAGCTGGTAGGTATTGTGAACATTGACCTCGACAACTTTGAGCGCATCGCCGGCATAGAAGTCATTGGCAGGCCTGATCTCATGGAGGGGCTTGATAAGCATGCGCTCTAACTTGTCAACCAAGGCGGACGCCTGCGGCGCCGCTTGTCTTCGACGTTAGACGGCTGATGTACTTTCCCGATCTTGGAACCGAGACGCAGATCGATGCCGGGGAACACGTGCGCGCCGTCGGATGGCTATCGAATTCCCAGC
>FTCV01002204.1_pt1 | contig 45174 bp, 37 predicted proteins | sample 1639691 | NCBI WGS metagenome assembly FTCV01 (sample SAMEA3914864, study PRJEB12502) | metagenome | biome: forest; material: soil | place: USA | collected 2012-03-12 | depth 0.3 m
CTGCTGCAGGCGGACGGCGACAGCTTCACGGCCGGCAACGACATGGGCGAGTTCGCGGCCATGGCGGTCGGCAAGGGCCCGAGCGAGCGCCACGTCACGCACTTCCTGCGCGCCCTGGCGGAGGCCACCGTGCCCATCATCGCGGCGGTCAACGGCAAGGCCGTCGGCATCGGCACCACGTTGCTGCTGCACTGCGACTATGTGCTGCTGGCGCAGGACGCCCAGCTGATCACGCCCTTCGTCAACCTGGCGCTTGTGCCCGAGGCGGCCTCGAGCTACCTGCTGCCCCTGCGCGTCGGACACGCCCGGGCATTCGAAATGTTCGCGCTCGGCGAGGCACTTAGCGCGCAGACCGCGCTCGCGTTGGGGCATCGCCAACAAGGTCTGCACGACGGAACAATTGAACAACGAGGCGCGGCGCGTGGCGCAGCAGATCGCCGCCAGCGAAGTCGCCTGGGACGCCGGTGCCAGGCTCACGACCGGCGTCCGGGTGCGCGCGTTGTTCTGCCCGCGACGATCAGTTCGTGGCGGTGACGTCGTCGTGGCTGGTGGACAGTGAGACCGGACGCCACTGCGCGAGCTCCGTCTCGACGAAGCGGTTCTTCTCCTCGATCTTGTCCATTCGCGGCGGCATTCCATTCGCACGGCAGGTCTTCCGATACGACGACTCTCTTGAGGACGTCGCAGGCCCGTACACCTTGCTCGCCAACGACTGCGTTGGCTTCAGCCCATGCTAACGACGAAACGCCTCGACGCCATCACGGACGAGTTGATCGAGGCCATCGCGCGCAAAAAGGCCGCCGAGACCTCGAAGCCCACTGCCAATCGTCACCTGGCGCTGATTCGCGCGATCCCGCGCCGCGCCTGGCAGCAGTGGGAGTGGGGGTGGATCGAACGCGCCCCCAAGATCACCCTCTATCCGGAAAGCAAACGGCGGATTCGCTGGATCACCCCCTCTGAAGCCATCCGCCTCCACCTGACCATCAGCGCGACACAGCCCTGTTCGCGTTGAACACCGGCCTACGCCAAGCCAACGTGCTTGGGCTGCGATGGTCGCAGATCGATCCGGAGCGCGCCTGCGCCTGGATCCACGCCGACGAGGCGAAAGGTCGCCGGCCTATCGCCGTGCCGCTGAATGCCGAAGCACTAGCGGTGTTAAGTCGGCAGCGGAGCAAGCATGCCGAACGCGTGTTCCGCGGTCGCAAAGATGAGTCTCGTCCCCGTCGAGCACGTACCCTAGTGATCGACGCCGAAGTTTGCGACGGCGACGGGTTACGCGGACTGATCCGGCGCATCACGCATCAGGGTTGAAGACACAACGGCGGCACACACCGCCGTTTTGCTTTCCGCAAACGGAGCTAAGTCCTTGATTCGATGGTAGGCCGTGTTGGACTTGAACCAACGACCAAAGGATTATGAGAACTCAAAACGTTGCTTTTATGGCACTTCCTGGGATCTAGCGGGACGACAGATTCTCTTTTAAATCAATAACTTAGGCTTGACGCGTTTTTTGGGATTCCATAGCATCCCGACACGGACTGGCACCAGACTGGCACCAGAGAAAAGTGTCCTCACTGGCACCGGAGGGACTCGATCTCCTTCCGGGGTGCCATCGCCGAGTGTGCGGAGGCCAACGAATGTCGTCATCGAACAAGCCAAGCGGCCTCTCTCCGCTTCTCAAGTACGCTCCCGCTGGAACGTACGTGACCGTCGAAAAATTGCCGTACGGCGGATCGCTGCAAGCCCGCATGCTGTCGACCAAGGCCGTGCAGTTCTACTGGCGTTATTCGCATGCCGGTCACACCTTTCGTGAGCCGATCGGGTACCACGATCCCTCGTCGCCTCCGAAGAAACTGGAGCCGTCCGCCCGCGGCTTCAGCGTGGCGGCAGCCCGCGAGCGGTGTCGGGCGCTGGCCATCGAGCACGTACTGCACAGAGACGACGGTGGACTTCGCGCAGCGAAGGCGGCTGCGATTGAAACCAAAGTGCGCGCGCAGGAAGAACAAGCGATGGCGCAAACGGCGGCCGCTGTCGAGGCCCTCGAACGCGCCAGATATTCGGTCGGCGCATTGCTCGAAGAATACGTCAAGCTGCAGTACAGCAAGGGCCGGATCAGCGCCCGCGAGGCGAAGGGCATCTTCGATCTGCACGTCGTGGCGGCATGGCCCGCCGTCGCCCAGGCACCGGCCTCGGAGTTGTCCCAGGAGCAGGTGGTCGACATGCTGCGACGGCTCGTCGAACAAGGCAAGGGCCGCACGTCGAACAAGCTGCGTACCTATCTGCGTGCGGCCTACCAATGTGCCATGGACGTGCGAGTGACGGCCTCGATCCCGGTCGCGTTCAAGGCCTTTGGCGTCCTGACCAACCCGGTCGCATTGACACGGCGCGATGGTCCATCCGACGTCGCGGACAAGCGCCCGCTGAGTGCCGAGCAAATGCGCGCCTACTGGAAGTTGATCGAAGCAGCGCCCGGTCTGCGAGGCCGCTGCCTGCGCCTGCACCTGCTCACGGGCGGGCAGCGTATCGAACAACTGGTGCGACTACGTTGGGTCGACGTGCGCGACGACACGATCACCATCTACGACAACAAGGGCCGCCCTGGACAAGGTGCACGGGTACACACCGTGCCGATCATCAAGGCAGCCATGCGCGACCTGCAGGCCTTCGAGCGCGTTGGCGACCACGTCTTCTCGACGACCAAAGGCGTCAAGCCGATCTCCGGGACGACGTTGTCGGGATGGGCCGCGCAAGTCGTCGGCGACGCTATCGAAGGGTTCCAGCTCAAGCGCGTTCGATCGGGTGTGGAGACGCTGCTGGCCGCGAACCGGATCAGTCGCGAAATTCGCGGGCATCTGCAGTCCCACGGATTGACCGGCATCCAGGCGCGGCACTATGACGGCCATGACTACATGGCAGAGAAGCGCGAGGCGCTCGAACTCCTGGCAAGCGAGTTGACCGGCAGAGCGGTTCGTCCCAAGACTGCGAAGCCTCGGCGTACGCCGAGCCTGGAAGAACAGCGCACGACACGCTGATCCCACCGGCGAAGGCAGGCCGCTTCACGTCGACGAGCAGAGATCGACGCGGCTGCGGATCTCGTCGGCAAGCGCTGCTTTGCAGTCCTCGCGATCTGCGCGTTCAATGTCCGGTGCGGAGGTCTACGTGGGTTTCCATGGCGAGTGGCGCGACGCCGGGGATGTCGCTCCGCTGGCAAGCGCCGTAGATCTACACCCCGGAAGATTGCACAACTTGCGAACCGCCAGACGCGCCACCCGCGAGCTCACCGCATGCGAGCCATCTTCGTAGCGGGACTGAAGATAAATGCCAGTCCTGTCATCCCCAGTCCTGACTATTTCGCATTCGATCGCCGCGGTGCAAAATGTTTAGTCGAGGTCGCTCCGATAGCAGGCGCGCCTACTCCGTGCGGGGAGGATGTCATGCCAGATGATGTGTCAGAGCATTGGTTGCGCCTGGCGACCTTCGTTCACATTTCCGACCTCCATATTGGTGGTCTTGATCCCGTTTCGGGTGACGCCGAAGTATCAGCCGCTGGGGCACGCGTTTACGGCACGGTCAGTTGGTTCGACGGACTGCTCGGGCACCACGGTGCCGCGCTCGAAGAGTTGGAGGCGCTGTGCGTCTCGCTCAAGGCCAACGCCGAAGACGTCAAGGTCATCGTCACAGGCGACCTGACTCGCACCGGGGGCTACTACGAATTCAATAATGCCAAGCAGTTTTTGCTTGGAAGCCTTGATCTGAATCCGCCCAACCTGAGACTTACAGGACTCGGCCTGGGCCAGCTCGACCTCGTGATTCCTGGGAATCACGACCATTGGGGCGATTCGTTCGTAGCGCTCGGCGCCGGCCCATCGGAGTACAAGAATTACTTCAGCGGCCCGATGCCCTGCGTGCATCCGCCATTTCAGTTGGCGAACGGGCGTGAACTACAGTTCGTGTCAATTAACAGCGACGCCGACGTCTCAGCGCTCTCGCACAATCGGCAGTTGGCGCTCGGCAAGTTCGTGAGCGAGTTTGCCCATCAGGCTGCGCAGTTTTCGCGTCCCATTCAAGCGCACGAAATCCGGATGATGCTGATCCATCACTCGTGGGACCAAGCAGGAAACATACTGCGCATGCGAACCAAATCCAAGGATGCTTTAGGAGCCTACCTGACTGCAAACGGGATCAAGGGCATTCTGACAGGCCATTCGCACGAGGCGCTGCTGGACTTCTTCACCGTTCAGCCAAGCGGTACGGCAGTAGCTGAACTCCGCGCAGGCTCGGCGTCCCAATTGGATGAAGTCCCGCCCACCTGGAAGTCTGTCTGGGGCACACTGCCCACGCGCAATTGGGGCGCGAACTCCGTACTTGTCCATCGACTCTATGATGATCGAAGTGGCGGCACGCATTGGCATGCGCAGGTGTACCTGCGAAATTCCATCAATGGCTTCCAACCCATGACAGGAGTCGGAAGCACGCTCTTGTTTTCCGTCTGAGCTTCTAGACCGCGACCTGTTGCGCAGATGTGCACCAACGCGCCATCAAAGCCACGTCTTTGAACGTCTCATCCGGTCGCACTAGGTCAATCTCGGCGTCGAACAGGTAGCCATTCACAAGGTAAGGCCGAAAGAAGGTGGCGTCAGCAATCCATTGCGCCAAGCACGGCCCTGCGTTGGCTGGAAGGTTTTTCGTTCCAGCGATTTGACTAGCAACAGCCGCTTTAGGTACGTAGACAGCATCGTGTCCGTCCAGTTCGAGACGCATGGCTGCGTCACTTCGAGACGTGCCACGCCATAGCTCCAAGGTTCGAACATCCGCTTGGCCAACTGCAGATCTCCTGACGCGGTCGAACATCAATTGAAGTCCCCTTGTGGCCCCGAAAAACATCATCGGAGTCAGGCCCTTGGACAAAAAAGCGTAGCCGTAGCGGCCCGCAGCCGCAACGGACTCGTCTTGCTCGAGGTATCGCTGTATCTCAACATCGGCATCGGGGAGGTCACCAAAATACCTGCGCCAATTTGCAAGCGGCTCAGTCCCCTCCAAGAGCTGTTCAAATGCTTCCCCGACTTCGCGTGACTCCCGACTGCGCAGACTCTTGACTGCTTGCCCCACGGCGGTTTCGGCTTCCTGATCCGCGTCATCTCCGGCCAGCGTTGCATAAACCTTGGCTACCCACTCGCGACGCTCCGGGTACCGCGTGACATTCCCAAAATCGATGTCATCTTCGAGCTCGTTCAACGCCGCCAAGATGTCCACTCTGTGGGCGCGCACGTGCTCAAGGCGCTGACCATCGCTTGGCGCGCTCAATGCGCCTTGCAAGATTTCAAGATATTCATTCATGGTCGTTCTCCTTTGAGTCCTTGGGGGCTCGAAGCTTCGAAGCGTTTGAAGCAGTCCTGATACCAGCCTCGTCTTCACGGCATTGACCTCTGGTACCGTCAGCCCAAGAGAAGTCGCGGTGCTCTTGGCACTACTACCCTGGTTCCACAGATGATGAGCGACGCTGGCGTCGACGCGGTCCGTAGTAGGAAGCTTGCCAACTTCAGCCGCTAGCCTTCCAATCGCCGTCGCAAGTTCCTCCCTCAGTGCGTAGCGAGTCATTGAGCGCTTGCGCGCCATCTCCCGCTCACCCGACTGATCGCCGCTGACGTACTCGTACAGTAGTTCGCGTTCCTTTGCAGGAAGGCTGAGCAACGCTCGTCTGAGGACGTCGAGCTGCTGACTGTCTTCCAAAACCTGATGTGGCGCCAAAGCAGGAGAGGCTTGCTCTGAGATCGAGTCAAGTTCGACGAGTCGATACTTCCACTCCTGCAACCTGACGATGCGGCGCCTGCCGAACCGGTAGAAGGCGGCAGACAGGTAGGTGGCAAACGTGCTTTTCGCACCATCAAACCTCTCCAAGACGCCAGCCCACGCTTGGACGTAAAAGTCATGAATGAGATCGCGCCCCTCGTCTGGAGGTGCGACAAAGCCATCTCGAGCGAGCGCAGCCAACACGCGCCAAAGCAGCCGCTCGTGCGTCGAAAACTGGTCAAACTCTGCGTCGTTCTTCACTCGCTCACCGTGGTTGGGTGTGGACTAGCGACATCGCTCTTCCTGTCCAAGGCGCTCTTTTGCCGCCCACGATTCTTTATTGCACTCAGGGCCGCCGCTGGTTGAGATCTCCCCGAGTTCCCCTTGGGCTCACTCGGTTTTCGTGAAAATATTGGCAACATTTACTCGGCCTTGCCACGGCCAGCGGAAATGTCTGTGCTCAAGCATGGCACACATACGCACCGGCCGTGCAAATCGACGACTTGCAAACGGGCAGTCGCAAATGACCACGCTAATAGGGCTGCTCTGCGAAACCTATCGATGTTAAGTTTACGATAGCTTTTGATAGTCAAAAGGGTAGGAGAGCCGTATCACCTGTGCAGCCGACTTTCCACTTTCAAGTCCGACGTGCATGTGAGAAGGGCTGAGGTCGACGCCCCCAGATCTCAACAAGCAACAGATTGAGGCCGTCGTCGCATCCGATTAGATCCAGCGGCGGCCCGGACGTCTCTAGCCTGCGAACGAACTGAGTCCCCCTGAACCGGCGTCGCTGGCGTTCGTTGGAACTGCCTGGCCCGACCTCGCGGAACTCAATTCCGGACATCGCGGGCGCTGACCAAAAAGACCGCGTTGCAGCGGCTGCAGTCCTGGGCTTCGCCAAAGCATGCGTCCGGTTCGAGCCTCCTAGCGGAGATCGCATGCGCCGTCGGAGGATCACGCGCGTTGCACGGCTATGGCGATAAGAATAGTTATCGCGTTAGTGTTATTTCTCGTGTGCCTAGGGCGGTCCACCAGATGCGCTAACTGTCCACGCCAGACGAGTTCATGCTCGTGTTTGAGCTCCGTGCAATGTAGCGGCCACGATGTCGGTCGTCGTGATGTCGGCGCACACGCAGCCCGTGCTTCAAAATTCGGCGCGCGGGACGGCTGGCCGTTGAGACTCGTTGGGGTGGCACGACCAGATGCGCGGTCGCCTAAAACAATGCATCGGCGCATGCTCGGCCAAGCCGAGAACTGAAAACACGCACGACGGGAATGCTGCCATGCACGTCTCCGCCACTCGACCGACGATGTCGAATCGCTATTGGGAGGCTGACTACGGCTTCGCCGCTTCGACGAGGATTTCAGCGACACGTTCGGGCTGTTCGATCATGATCGAATGTCCTCGCGAGTCGACTGGGATCACCCAAGCGCCCCTGTCATTGCGAAATCGGTCGTACATCCCTTCGCAGATTCCGCCTGCCGCATAGACGTACACGTGCCGGCGCAGCGCCGCGGCTCGTCCCTGGAGCTCGATCGCCTGGACAAAGCAAGCAAAGGGATGCGGCGTAGCCTTGCTATCTATCCACGCCCAGTCTTCAGGCTGGCTGGTATCGAACGCGGACGCCGGTCTGGGCGCCACCGACAGGCCGCCGCCTTTGGCCACCTGGTCGACGAAGAACTGCATGTACTCGGGCCGAAGGGTGAAGAGCGTGTCTCCGTCCTCTGGCACGAGCGCGTCCAGATAGACCAGTGCCGAGATGCGATCCGGCAGTTGATCAGCCACCGCCGTGATGACCATTCCCCCATAGGAATGGCCGAGCAGAACCACGTCGGACAAGTCCTCCCAGAGGATGGCGTTGACGACGTCCGCGATGTGCGTGTCCAGGTTGATCGGCAGGAAGGCCAAGTGGGAGCGCTCGCCCAGTCCAGTCAAGGTTGGCGTGTACACCTCGTGGCCGGATGCGCGCAGGATCTTGGCGACCCGCCGATAGGCCCATCCACCCTGAAAGCCCCCGTGGACAAGAACAAAGGTTGCCATGACGTTGTGCCAGTTTCCAAAGCGTTCAGTCTCGCGTTCACGCAGTCAGGCCGACGGTCCCGCGCTTCGGGTCCAACTGATCAGACCCACACCATGGGGCGGCGTCGTACTGCGCGCTCGACCGACGGCGATCTGGAGCGAAAAACAGCCAGGGGTCTGTCGAAGGTTCTCAGCGGCGACCTTGGACTCTTCAGTACGCACGCGGAGAGACGGTTTCATGCTCTTCGACGCGCACACTCATGGCCCCGATCGACTCGATGGCGATTCGCACCGAGTCGCCCGGCACGAACGGTCCGACGCCTTCCGGCGTTCCCGTGGCAATGACGTCTCCAGGCTGAATGGGCAGAACGGACGAGATCAGCTCGATCAGCTCGGCGACATCGACGATCATGTCGCGCGTGTTGGCATCCTGCTTCAACTCGCCGTTGACCCACAGCTGGTTGTGCAGGACGCCGGGATCCGGCACCTCGTCGGCCGTGACGATGTACGGCCCCAACGGCGTGAACGTCGCGAAGGACTTTCGCATCGATCGCTCCTCTTCGGCCACGCCCGGCTCGATGCGCATGGTGGCGTCGATGAGGCACGAGTACCCGAAGACGTATTGCATCGCTTCAGCGCGTGGGATGTTTCGACCGTGCTTGCCGATGATGACGGCGAGTTCGGACTCATGATCGAACCGCCTGGCGGATCCCCTCGGAAGGAGGATTGCGCCTCCCGCTCCAACCAGCGACCCCGGCGCCTTGAGAAAGAAGCCCTGCTCGCGCGCCGAACGGCCCTTGCTGACGGCGCGGGCACCCAGTTCTCCGATGTGCTTGCGGTAGTTGGCCGGAGCGGCGAAGACATGGGGCGGATGCGGACTCGAAGCGTGGAACCTGACGCCCGATGCCGCACGACCAAGCGATTGCGCTTTTGCCCCGAGCACGCTGTGCCGAAGCTCGCTCCAGGATGAAATAAGCCAGTTCATGCGCTGTTGCGGCATGTTGTCGAGCCAGGTCGGCAACACGTGCGTGACGTCGAACACCTGATCCCCATCGACGACGCCGATGCGGTACTGATCGAATACGGCCAGCCTCACGATGCGGCCTCGCTTTCCTGATGACCGTCGGCGGCCTGGAGGGCTTCCGCCCGGTAGTAGCCCAGCGCATCGAGGGTGGGCGAATCGTTGACCTGGAACAGCACGGCATCCTCCCCCGACGTGCCGTGGTGCTCGACCCAGGCCCACGGCCGAATCGCCATGAAGTCACCCGGCCCCCATTCGAATCGCTTGCCGTCGATGATGGAGGTGCCGCGCCCGCTGACGACGACCAGCACCCGCGAGCCGGTACGGCGTTGCGCCTTGCCCCTGAATCCGGGCCGGATCTTTTGCAGCGTCATGGCGAGCGTGGGCATCGCCGAACTGCCGTTGAGCGGGTTCTGGTATTCGAGAATCACGTCGTCGAACGGATCGCCAGTGAGGCCTTCCGCCTGCTTCAGGGCCGCCACGGCGGTTTCGCGCGGGTAGGTCAGCAAGGGATTGCCGCGCGGAAGCAGTCCGGTACGCGGAGGGCGCATCAGGCCGCTGCCATAGGCGCGTGCCGATTCATCCGGGATCTGCCGCACCGGCTGCTTCTCCCCTTCATAGGGTTCGAAGAACGTCGCGTGCAGGCTGCGCATGACGTTGATGTCCAGCACGTCGAGCCAGATCATCGGCTGGTCGCCGCGATGTTCATGATCGTGCCAGGTCCACGACGGCGTCAGCACCAGATCGCCTTCGTTCATCTCGTAGCGCTCGCCGTCGACGGTGGTCGTGCAGCCGCGGCCCTTCAGGATGAATCGAAATGCGTTCGCGGAATGTCGATGTGCCTCGGCCACTTCTCCGGGCAGGATCACCTGGATCGACGCCCAGAAGGTCGGCGTGGTGCCCCAGGCCAGGCCCGGGTTGGCCAGACGCAGCGTGCGTCGCATGCCACCGGATCCAATGGCGATCTGCGCACCGATGCGATCCAGCATCGGCATCAGGGCGTCCCAACGCCAATGCAAGGTCTGCATCTCCGAGCGCGGCTCCCGCGTGAACAGCGGCGGATCATCGGGCTGATGAACTCGGGCGTTCATGAGCTGCAGGTCGGCCTTGAGCTGCCTCCGAGCTTCCGCGTCGGCCATCGTGCCGCCCTCGGCCGGTGCGGCTGCGGGCGAGGGTTTCGTCTTGCTATCGATCATTGCGTCGCTCCTTGCGATGTCGTCGTTGCCAGGCGATACCAGAGCACGCCATCGGCATCCTCGGCGACGGCGGCCTCGCCTCGCGCCACGAGAAAGTTGAGGCAGGCCACGGCCTCGCCGGTGGCCATGCTGTAGCGCTGCTTGTCGTCCTCATCGATGTCGCGCGAGAAGAGCGCGGCGAAGACGTCGACGGCGCGTCGCGGTTCCTTCAGGGTGCCACGCAGACGATCGAAGGCGCGCTCCTGGCCCAGCGCCAGCGCGTCGATGCGCACATGCAGGCCGCGAAACGGCTCGTTGTGGGCGGGCAGAACAAGCACGTCGTCGGAGACGCGTTCGCGGATCCGCTCGAGCGATGCGAGCCATTCCTTCATCGGGTTCGCGTCGGGCTCCATCGCGTGAGTCGACACGTTGGACGAGATGCGAGGAAGGATCTGGTCGCCGGAGATCATGACCTTCAACTCGGGGCAGTGCAGGCACGCGTGCTCCGGGGAGTGTCCGTTGCCGACCACGACGCGCCATGAATAGTCGCCGATCTGCAATGCGTCGCCGTCGCTGATCCGCCGAAAGCTCTCGGGCAGCGGGTGCACATGGGCTCCGAAGCGTCCAAAGCGGCGGCGGTAGTTGTCGAGCGCCGCCGGCGACCAGCCGGCGCGACGATAGAACGCGCGCCCATCCTCGGGTGGCTCGCGGCCAGTGTCGGCGACGACGACCCGGCAATTCAGGTATTCGAGCCGCGTCATCCACAGGCGCGCCCCGAAACGGCGGGTGATCCAGCCCGCCATGCCGACATGGTCGGGATGCATGTGCGTGCATATCACCCGTCGGATCGGGCGCTTGTCGGGCCAGTTGGCCAGCAGTTCCTCCCACACCGCCAACGTGTCTTCGGTACGGACGCCGGTGTCCACCACCGTCCAGCCGTCTCGGTCGGCCAGAGCCCACAGGTTGATGTGGTCGAGCGCAAAGGGCATCGGCATGCGGATCCAGAACACCCCAGGGGCCACTTCCAGGAGGCGCCCGCGCTCGGGCAAGGCCGCGAACGGGTAGCTGATGACGGCGTCGTCGCGGCGGGCGATCTGCTCGGCAAGCGCGCGCTTTTGCACCTTCAGGGATGCGCTGCGCGGGAACTCCGTGAACAGGACGACTCGCTCGGGCCACGTGTAGCGCGCGACTCGCCGCTCGTCGAGGAACGCAACGATCTCCTCCAGCGCCATCGACGAGCCGTCGCGCGTGATGACGCACGCACAGGCGCGCTCGCCGAGACGCTCGTCGGGAATCGCCACGACTGCGGCATGCTCGATGCGCGGATGCATCACCAAGACGCGCTCGAGGTCGCCCGGCACGATCGTGATGCCGCCGCGGCGAATGATGTCGTTCTCCCGCGCGACGAAGCCCAGATAGCCCTGGGCATCGATCCAGCCCACGTCGCCGGTGCGAAACCAGCCATCCTGCGTGAGCGATCTATGCGTGAGTTCCGGAGCACCGTAATACCCCAGGAAACGACTGGGGCCATTGACCTGGATCGCGCCCGGCACTCCCGCTCCCGCCTCCTGGCCTGCCTCGTCCACGACGCGGGTGCGCGTACCGGGGTAGGGGTGGCCGTCTGTGGCGAGCGCCTTCTCCGCGTCAGCGTCGATCGCGCAACTCGTGTATCCCAGGCATTCGGACATGCCATAGGCCGGCAGCGGCTGCGGACACAGGCGCCGGCGAACCTCCAGGCGGCGCTCGCGCGTGATGCCGCCCATCGCGCAGCGTCGAAGGCTGCCCACATCGGCGGCATCCAGCAGGGACGAGGACAACAGGTCGTGCACGTGGGTGGGCATCAGCAGGCCGTAGCTGATGCGGTGCTTCTCGATGAGACGCACGGCGTCGTCGCCATCCCACGAACGCATCAATACGGAGGTTGCGCCCGTGAGCGCACCCATCAGAAATCCGAACACGACGCTGCCGACGAACCCGAACTGGGCGACGACGATACAGAGGTCTCCCGGGCCGACCGCATGCAGGCGGGCCCGCTGCTCGATGGCGTACCGCACAGTGTTGGACGAATGCATCACGCCCTTGGGCGCGCCGGTCGTGCCAGACGAGTAGACCAGTAGCGCGAGCGCGTCCGCGTCGCCGGGGCTCCGCTCGTAGGCCGCATCATCAACCTGGAGGCGCGACCAGGCGAGTGCATCGAGCGCGCCCGATGTGCCATCGGGAACGACGATCAGGCGCGTGGCCGCCGACGCACGCGCTCCCTCGACCCCGCGGGCCACCTCCTTGGCATCGCCGAGCGCGAGCAGGCACTTTGCGCCGGCACTCTCGCACACCGCCGTGACCTGGGCACTGGAGAACATCGGAGGCACCGGCGCCATCACGGCACCCAGGCAGGCGCACGCCAGCATCGCCTGTACCGACTCGATCGAATTGCGCGCATGGATGACGACGATGTCGCCGGCGCCGATTCCCTGGCTGCACAAGCCTGCGGCGATCCGTCGCGCTGCATCGTGCAGATCGCGGAACGTGATCGTCCGATCGCCGTCGATCAACGCGATGAGCGCGGCGTCGCGCGACACCAGCTCGCTGAACGACATCCACAGGTCGGCGGCGCGCCAATATCCCAGGGCGTAATAGTCGGCACCGACGGTGCCGAACGGCGTTTCGAGGGCAGACATCGTCCGCCTCATCCAACCGACGTCGACAAGCCGAATTCGCGCAGGATTTCCTCGGTGTGCTCGCCCAGCATCGGTGGGGGACGACGCACTGTGGGAGGCGTCTCGGACATGCGGATGGGATTCTTGACCACCTTGAACTTGCCGGCCTTGGCATGATCCAGTTCGACCACCAGATCCTTCTGCACCCGCGGATCCTCGAAGACTTCGGGGAACGTCAACACGGCCGAGAACATCACGCCGGCGCTCAGCAAGCGATCGTTCCAGTGGGCCAGAGGCTTGCTCGCGAAGGCTTCGGCCACGCCGGCGTCGACGATCTCGCGATGCTCGAGTCGACCGGCCTTGGTCGCCAGGCGATCGTCGGAGAGAAGACCCGGTGCGTCCAGCGCCGTGCAGAGCGCACGCCAGAACTTGTCCGTGTGCGCAATGATCATGATGTGGCGATCGTCCGCCGTCAGATATGTGTTGTACGGCACGATCTGCCAATGCGCGTTGCCGATGCGGCCCGGCGTCTCGCCGGTCGCGAAGTAGTACGCGTCGCGCGGGATCATGCTGTAGATGGTCGCGTCGAGCATCGACAGTTCGATGCGCTGGCCGACGCCTATCCGATTGCGCGCCTGCAGCGCGGAGAGCACGCCGATCGTGGAGAGCAGCGGCGTGATCAAGTCGCAGTAGGGCATGCCCGTCTTCAGCGGACCGGTGCGCTCGTCCCCGGTCAACTGCATGATCCCGGACATCGCCTGCACGACCGGATCCATGCCTGGACGCACGGCGTCGGGCCCGACACGGCCGAACGCCGAGGTCGAGCAATAGATCATCCTCGGATTGAGCGGCGCCAGCGTCTCGTAGTCGATGCCCAGTCGCTCCGCAACGCCGGGCCGGAAGTTCTCGAGCACGATGTCGACGTGCTTGACCATCTCGTGCGCGGCCGCCCTGCCTTCGGGCGTGGTGAGATCGAGCACGATGCTTCGCTTGTTGCGGTTCATCGTTAGAAAGTACACCGCATCGCCGCCGAGGAAGGTTTCGCCGGTGTGGCGAAACGTATCCCCCTCGGGCGGCTCGACCTTGATGACGTCCGCGCCGAAGTCCGCAAGCAGCATCGCGCCGAACGGTCCATTCATCATCTGGGTGAAGTCCAGCACCTTCACACCTTCAAGGGCACTCGTCATATTGCTCCTTCGCTGGGCGGCGAAACACGGGCTCCGCACCGACCGCGACCTGTCTGGCCGCCGGTGCCGTCGCCCAAAATTCATAGGTTCATTGGCTCAACCAATGAAACATTTTTGATCCAGCGCTGAAAGCCTGTCAAGCATTAACAGGGTTCGCCCGAAGGGAAAGGGGTTTGCGCGAGGAAAAGCTTGACAACGCGTAGTCGATCGCAGATTCTGTTCAAAGGTTCAGCCAATAGACCATAGACAACGGACTCACACGGCGGCCATTCGCCCGAGTTCACAAAGGCACAGGAGACAACATGACCTTCGGACTCCCGATTCATCGCGCAGGCGACCGCACCAGGGCGGCGGCCCGCGACCGCATGGCCAGACTTGTCGCTGTCGCGGCCGCAATGCTGATCTGCGGTTCAGCCGCCCAGGCCGCGGCCACCATCAAGATCTGCTCGATCGACGACCGAAGCGGTGCCGCCGCGGACACCGGCATCCAGAGCTACAACGGCCTGCAGATCGCCGTCGCACAGGCCAACGCTGCGGGCGGCGTCAATGGTCACAAGGTCGAGATCGTCGCCTACGATGGAAAGACCGATCCACAACTCACGGCCAGCTATGCCACGCGCTGCGCGGAGGACGACAAGGGCCTCCTGATCATCGGCGGCAACCCGGCCGCACCCGCGGCAGCCATGATCCCGGTGGCAGGCGAATACGGCCTGCCATACCTGATGCTCTCGGCAGGCACCGACAACCTCACCGACGAGCCGGCGCCGTTCCATTTCCGCGTCGGCCCGCGCAACAGCCAGGACGCCGCGGCGATCGCCGACCTGCTTGTCGCACAGGGCTTCAAGCGCGTGGCGATCGCCAACAACTCGCTGCCGTTCGGGACCGACAGTGCGCAGGCCTCCACCGCGGCGCTGGAAAAGAAGCACATCGCCATCGTCTCGCACCAGACCTACGACATCAACGCCACCGACCTCGCCCCGCAGATCGCGGCGATCCGCAACGCGAAGCCCGACGTCGTTCTCGTGTTTCCCTACGCAGCCGACGGCGCACGCGTTCTGCGCACGATGAAGCAGCTCGGCCTCCAGGTTCCGACCATCGTCGCTCGCAGCGCCCTGCTCGAGACGCTGCGAAAGCTGGCCGCAGACGCCAGCGACGGCGTGATGATCCCCAACACGATCGATCCGACCCGTGTCGACGTGAAGAAGTATCTGGAGACCTACAAGGCCAAGTTCGGCCCGGTCCAGCCGACCATGTATCCGGTGCTGGGCTACGACGCCGGCGAGATCGCACTCCAGGTCATCGGCCAGACCAAGGTGCTGGAACTCCTCGACAAGGGCGACCTCGCCGGTGCGCGCAAGGCAGTGCGCGACGGCATCGAGTCCATCGGGAAGTTCAAGGGCCTGCAGGGTCGCGAGGGGGCGAGCTACGTCTTCGGACCCAAGCACCATCATGGCTCGCCGGACGAGAACTGGTTCACCTTCATCCAGGTCACCGACAAGGGCACCAACCTGGTCAAGCCGGACATCGCCGCCTTCAAACCGAAGCCCTGAGCGATGCGGATCGGACACCCCCCGCGAAGCGGAATAGCCGTCTTGCTGACTGCGGCGCTGCGCGTCTGTGCGCAGCACGTCGTCCATCTTTCGGAGCTCCAATGGATCAAATCGGTGTACTGCTGCTGGCCGGTCTGACGAACGGCAGCGTCTACGGACTCGTCGGGTTGTCAATCTCGCTCATCTACGGCACCAACCGCGTCATCAACTTCGCGCAAGGCGAATTCGTGATGCTCGGCGCGATGTCGGCCATCCTCTTCATGGTGACGTTCACGCAGCCGTTGGCCGTCGCGCTTCCGGCCGTCATCCTCGTCGTACTCGTTGCGGCGCTGTTGCTGGAGATGGGCGTCTACAGGCCCTTGCTCAAGCGCGGCGCACAGCCCCTGACCATCATGATCGGGACGCTCGCCGCGGCCATCATCGCCAGCGGCGCCGCACTATTGGTCTGGGGGCCGCAACAGTTGTATGTCCCCAATGTGCTCTCGCTGAACGCGCTGCGTCTCGGACCCTTGACGACCAACCCGCAGCAACTCGCGATCATTGTCGTCTTCGCGGTCTTCCTGCTCGCGACCTGGTACCTGCTCTATCGCACCAGCTTCGGGCTCTGCGTTCGGGCGACCGGCGTCAATCCGAAGATCGCGCTCCTGATGGGCATCCGCTCGCAGAACATCGTTCGCTTCGGGTTCCTGTTCAGCGCAGTCGTCAGCGGCGTCGTGGGTGTCCTGATCGGTCCGCTGCTGGGTGCCCAGGTGAACATGGGCGTCGACCTCACGGTCAAGGGCTTCATGGCCGCCATCCTCGGCGGTCTGGGTAGTCCTTTTGCAGCGGCCGCGGGCGGCGTATTGATCGCGCTCGTCGAGGCGCTGGTGGCAGGCTACGGCTCCAGCCTTTACGCGGAGCCGATCATCTTCGCCCTCATCCTGGGCATTCTTTTCTTCCGCCCGTACGGCTTGCTGGGCGACTTCGAAGCGATGCGACGCTGATGACCAATCTCCATGACTCACGGGTGAAGCGCTGGCTTGCCCATCTCGTACTGGTGGCGGCAGCGTGCGCACTGCCGCTTGTGTTGACGAGCGGGTACCAGCTCCGGATCGCCAGCATCGTGTGCGTCTTCGCAATCCTGTGCACGGGATTCAATCTCCTGTACGGCTTCGCTGGGCAGATCTCGATGGGGCAGCAAGGCTTCTTCGCCATCGGTGCCTACGCTTTCACGCTGCTGCAAGTCAAGGCCGCTTGGCCGTTCGCGCTCGCGTTCCCCGCTGCGCTGGCCGTCTGCGCGGTTGCCGCGTTGGTGATCGGCGTGCCGCTGCTGCGGCTGCGCACGCACTACCTGGCCATGGCGACGTTGTGCTTCGGCCTGGTGTTCTCAGGCGTCGCAAGTCGCTGGATCGAGTTCACGGGTGGCAGCTCGGGGATGGCCGTCCCTGCCATGAGCTTCGGTGAACACGTCGCGTCGCGAACTGCGCTCTACTATGTCCTCCTGGCCGCCACTTTCCTCGTGCTGGCGTTGCAGAACTTCATCATCGGCACGCACCTCGGCAGAGCCCTCTCCGCCATGAAGGGCGACGAGACCGCCGCGGCCTCGCTCGGCGTGAACGTCACGGCCTACAAGCTCCGCGTGTTCGTCCTGGCCGCGGTGATCGCGGGCTTGGCAGGCGTTTCGTTCGCGCTCTTGAACCGTCAGGTCAATCCGAGCTTCGGCGAGTTCCCGATCCTGGTGACGATGTTGACGATCGTGGTGGTCGGCGGCCTCGGCACACGCTACGGCCCCTTGCTCGGGGCGATCGTCGTCACGATCGCGCCCCAGGGTCTGGCCTCGTTCGGCGACTACGAGACGCTGATCTACGGCGCCTGCCTCCTGCTGTTCCTCATCTTCGTACCGCACGGTCTTGCGGGCTCCCTGCAGTCGCTGGTCAACCGCGCCCGGATCCGACGAGCACGGCTGCAGGACCCGGGTCCGGGGCCGGTGCACCCGGAACCCGACTTGTCCAAGAGCGTGTCTCGCACCATCGCCCGAACCTGGCACGCCTCGCTATGAAGAACATGCATCCTTCCACCGAGTCCGCCCAGCTCGACACGCTCGTCGAAGTGAGCGGCGCCACCAAGCGCTTCGGCGGATTGGTCGCCGTCAACGACGTGTCGTTCACCGTGAAGTCGGGCCATGTGTCCGGCCTCATCGGCCCCAACGGCGCAGGCAAGTCGACCCTCTTCAACCTGATCACCGGCGCGCTCGCGCCCACATCCGGAGACATCCGCTACCAGGACCGCGACGTCGGCCACGTCCCCCTGCATCGCCGCAGCGCCCTGGGCATGGCACGAACGTTCCAGATCGTGCGCGTGTTCCCTGGACTCACGGTGCTCGAGAACGTGATGATTGGCTTTCACCACAAGCTCGTCGACGGCATCGTGCCCGCGCTGATGCGGGCCCGCGGCGTCCTGCGCGGCGAAAGACATCTCCGCGAGGAGGCGCGAAACCTGCTCGATTTCGTCGGCCTGGGCATGCGAGCCGATGACCGGATCGAAGTCCTTCCGCACGGTCAGCTCCGTCTCATCGAGATCGCCCGGGCTCTGGCGAGCTCGCCACGCCTGCTCTTGCTCGACGAACCTGCCGCGGGACTCAACGAGCAAGAGACGCTTCACCTGTCGCGAGTCCTCGAGAAGTTGAATTCCACCGGAATGACGCTCCTGCTCGTCGAGCATGACATCGACTTCGTGATGAACCTGTGCGACCGCATCGTGGTGCTCGACCACGGCAGCAAGATCGCCGAAGGCACGCCGCATCAGGTTCAGGGCAACGAACAGGTCATCGAGGCCTACCTGGGACGACGGGAGAATACATGCTGAAGGTCGAGTCCCTGCGCGCCGGATACGGTGATTCCGACATCCTTCGCGGCGTTTCCATCGAGGTGGGTCGGGGACAGCTGGTGGCCGTCCTGGGCGCCAACGGGGCGGGCAAGTCGACGCTGGTCAATGCGATCTCACGCACCGTGAAGATGCACGGGGGATCAATCCACTTCGACGGCGTCGACATTGCCAGGCTCTCGCCGCCGGCGGTCGTCGATCTCGGCCTGATCCAGGTTCCTGAAGGCCGCCAGCTGTTCGGCCCGCTGACCGTGGCGGAGAACCTGGACCTCGGCTTCCAGCGCCTGCGGCGCAGCAAGAACAGCCATGCCCTGCACAGGCGCCTGCTGGAACATGTGCATCACCTGTTTCCTCGCCTGCTCGAACGCGCCAAGCAGCATGCAATGACCCTCAGCGGCGGCGAGCAATCGATGTTGGCCTTGGGGCGGGCGCTGATGGCGGATCCGAAGATCCTGCTCCTGGATGAACCCTCGATCGGCCTGGCCCCCCTGGTCGTCGAGCAACTCTTCGGCGTGATGAAGACTTTGCGGGAATCGGGCCTGACGATGCTGGTCGTGGAGCAGCACGCGGACGATGCGCTCAAGATCGCCGACTACGGACACGTCATGGCCACCGGCGTGGTGACCGCGAGCGGAACGGGTCCTGAATTGCGCCACCATCCGGCACTGCAGCAGTCCTACCTGGGACAAGGCGCCGCGCTCGCCACCGCCTGATCCGCGTGTAGAACCTGGCCGTCTCCATATCGGGGAGGCCTTGACGGGAGCCCCCTGATGAGTTTTTCTGAACCATTCGACCTCGTGGTTGTCGGAGGCGGCCTGGCCGGCCTGGTTGCCGCGAACCGCGCCGCCGAACTCGGGGCACGCGTGGCGGTGTTCGAGGCCGGCACCGGCGCGAAATATCCCGCCAACTCGCGCTACACCGGCGGCGTCTTCCATGTCGCGTTTCGCGACATCCGATCCGCACCCGGCACATTGCTGGACGCCATCGCCGCCGCGACGGGGCGACATGCCGATCCCGAACTGTCGCGCGCCCTGGCGGAGGACGCCGGCCGCACCATCGACTGGCTGGCCGAGCACGGCGCGACATTCGCCGTCGGCGGCGACTTGCCGTTCATGAACAACATGCTGGTTCCGTTGAGCCTGCGCGAAACGGGGTTCGCCAACCACTGGCCCGACAAGGGCGCCGACCGCCTGCTCGACACGCTCGAGCAATCGCTGCGCCGGAACGGGGGCACTCTCGAGCGCGGCATGCGCGCGGTGAGGCTTCTGATGGCACAGGGTTCCTGCGAGGGCCTGCAGCTGATCGATGCCGATGGATGCACCCACACCGTACGTGCACGTTCGGTAGCAATCTGCGATGGCGGCTTTGCCGGAAATCCGGAGCTCGTCCGAAAACATCTCTCGCCGCGGCCCGACCTGCTCTGCCAGCGGGGCGCCGGCACCGGCCTGGGCGACGGCATCCAGATGGCGGCGGCCGCCGGCGCCATCCTTGTCGACATGGACCGCTTCTACGGCCATGTCCAATGCGCGCAGGCCTTGCACGACGACGCCTTGTGGCCCTACCCCATTCTCGACATCGTGAGTTCGGTGGCCGTCGTGGTCGGCCCCGATGGCCGCCGCTTCACGGATGAAGGTCTAGGTGGGGTTTCGGTCGCCAACGCGATCGCCGCCCTGCCGGATCCGCTGTCCTCGTTCGTCGTCATGGACCACTCGGTCTGGAACGGCGCCGGCCGCGAGTTCCTGCTGCCGCCCAATCCGGCACTCTCCAGGCACGGCGTGGAAATCGTGGAGGCGCCGACGCTGGAGGCTCTCGCAGAGAAGCTGCGTATGCCCGTCGATACGCTCGCGCGGACGGTGGCCGACTACAACGATGCCGTCGAGCGCAAGGTCGCCGACACTCTCGACCCGCCGCGCACCGGCGCGGCAGGCACCATGACGCGAGCACCTTCGCGACTGACGCAAGCGCCATGGCTGGCGATCCGGCTGTGCGCCGGTCTCACCTACACGATGGGCGGCATCGCGATCGACGCGCACGGACGCGCGCTCGATGCAGACCGGCGCCCGATCTCCGGACTCTACGCGGCGGGTGCATGCACCGGTGGCATCGAAGGCGGCCCGCGCAGCGGATACGTGGGCGGGCTTGCCAAGGCCGCCGTGTTCGGCCTGAGGGTCGGCGAGGCCGTTTGCACCGACCGGCGCTGAAGGGCGCTGAAGGGCGGTGTCATGAAGCCCGCCTCGAACGACGATCACACGCCGAGATTGATCGCAACGCTCTTCAATTCCGAATACAGCTCGATGGCTTCCCGGCCACGCTCACGACCCCATCCGGACTGCTTGTAGCCTCCGAACGGCAGCGCCGGCTCGTTGACCATGTGCGCGTTGACCGAGACCGAGCCCGCCTTGATCCGCTTGGCGAAGCGATGAGCCAGACGTAGATCCGATGTCCAGATGCCTGCGAACAGGCCGAACTCGCTATCGTTGGCGAGCCCGGCCAGTTGGTCGAGATCGTCGTCATCGAACGGCATCGCGCACAGCACGGGGCCGAAGATCTCCTCCCGCACCACCGACATGTCGCGGCTCGTGTGGGCCAGCACCGTGGGTGGGACGAAGAACCCATCTCCGGAGGGCGTGCTGCGCCTGGGCGACGCACGTTCTGCACCGGCCTCGAGGCCGCCGTCGATGTAGCGATTGACGCGCTCCATTTGCACTCGCGAGATGAGGGGGCCGAGCTGAGAGCCTGCGTCCATGCCATGTCCCAGCGCCATCTTGTCGCCCAGCGCGGCGACATCGGCGACGACGTTGTCGAACACCTTGCGGTGCACGTACAGGCGCGATCCTGCCGAGCATACCTGGCCGCTGTTGAAGAAGATGGCGTTCGCGACACCCGTGGTGGCGTGATCGAAGTTGGCGTCCGGAAAGACGAAGACCGGGGACTTGCCGCCCAGCTCCAGGGTCACCTTCTTGAGATTGCCGAGCGCGGCCTGGACGATTCGCTTGCCCGTGGCGGTCGACCCCGTGAACGCCACCTTGTCGACCCCGGGGTGGGCGGCCAGCGCGGCGCCCGCCTCGTTCCCAAAGCCAGTGACGACGTTGACCACGCCGTCCGGGAAGCCCGCCTCCATGATCAAGGCGCCGAGTCGCAGCGCGTTGAGCGGCGTCTGCTCGGCAGGCTTGAGCACGATGGTGCAACCCGCAGCAAGGGCCGGCGCGAGCTTCCACACCGCCATGGACAACGGGAAGTTCCAGGGAATGATCTGGCCGACGACGCCAACCGGCTCGCGCATCGTATAGGCGTGCCATTCACCCGGAACGGAGACGGGGACCGACTCTCCCGTGAGCTTCGTCGCCCAGCCCGCCATGTAGCGCACCATTTCGGCAGTGCCGGCGATGCCGCGCTTCGCGAAGGCAAGGGGCTTGCCGTTGTCCATCACCTCGAGTTCGGCGAGTTCGTCGCCGTGCTTCTCGATCAGGTCCGCCAGCCGCATCAACAGACGCGCGCGGTCGGCCGGCTTGAGCTTCGGCCAATCACCGGTCTCGAGCGCGCGCCGCGAAGCGGCGACCGCCAGATCGATATCTGCGGCCTCGCCTCGGGCCACACACGCGATGACAGCGCCCGTGGCCGGATCCTGCACGTCGAAGGTCTTGCCGGAGAGCGCCGCTTGCCAACGCCCATCGATCAACAACTGATGCCCAGCACGGATGAATTTCGCCGTGGCTTCGCCGAGCGCGGGATGGAGTTCATGAAGCATCGGGATTCCTTCGTTTCGACCGCGCGCGGCCGTTGCAGTCGATCCGCAGCCGTCAATGCGCGTTGAAGCTCACGACGGTTCGCAAGGCCTCGCCGCTGGCGAGCAGGCCGAAGCCTTCGTTGATGGCCGCGAGTTCGATACGGTGTGAAATCAGGCTGTCGAGCGAGATCTTGCCTTCGACGTACCAGTCGACGAGCTGGGGCAGCTCCGAACGGGTCTTGATATTGCCAAGATAAGAGCCGACCAGGCGTCGCCCCTCAAGAATGGAACGCGGGCGAAGAGAGATCTGTGCGCCGCCGGGCGGTACGCCGATCATGACGGTCGTGCCCCACCCGCGCCGCGCGGCCTCCACCGCATTGCTCAACACCGCGGGGTGCCCGGTGCATTCAAAGCTGTAGTCGGCGCCCCCGTGCGTCAGTTCGCGCACGAGCCCGACGATATCGATGCCCTGCACGCTTGCATCGATGAAGTGCGTGGCGCCGGCCAGGCGCGCGCGCGCCTCCTTGGCCGGGTTGGTATCGACCCCGATGATCATCTTCGCGCCGGCCAGCCGGGCGCCTTCGGTCGCATTCAGCCCGATGCCGCCCAGCCCGAACACCACAGCAGTGCTGCCCTTTTCGACCCGCGCCGTGAACAACGCGGCACCCAGTCCCGTGGCGCCGGCGCAGCCCAGGCAGCAGACGACGTCCAGTGGGGCGTCGCTGCGGATCTTGGCGACCTGCATCTCGCGGACGACGATCTGGTCGGCGAACGTACCAAGGTCGCAGAATCCGCGCATCGACTGACCTCGGAGGGTGAACGGCTTGCCAAGATCCGTCGGATAGTACTCGTCGCAGAGGTTGGTCTTGCCGCTCAGGCAGGCAACACAGACGCCGCACTCCGGAATGCCGACCGGGATGACGTGGTCGCCGGGACGCAGCGACTTGACGGCGGCTCCGCACTCCACGACGATGCCGGCGCCTTCGTGGCCGAGCACCATCGGATAGTTCGACCAGTCGCGCTCGCCGTTGATGAAGCCCAGATCCGAATGACAGATCCCCGCAGCCACCATCTGGATAACGACCTCGTGCGGCCCGGGCTCTGCCAGCTGCACCTGTTCGACGGTCACCGGTCGAAGCTGTCCGGTGGCGACGGCGGCACGTACGTCGCGCCTCACAGAGCCTTCACCGCATCGGGTGCCGCGACATCCGGTTCGATCTCGGCGTCGTGCTGGCCGATTGCCGGCTGGCCGAAGCGCGGCGCCATCAGCCTGTCGTCGAAGCTGGCCGGATAGCGCGCAGCCCGGATCGGGCCGACCGGGGAATCCACGTGTGAATAGATCCGGTTGTTGGCGACCTGGTCATCGTCGAGGAAATCGTCGAGATCGAAGACCGGGGCGGCCGGGACGTCCATCTCCGCGAATCGCTGCAACCAGAATTCGGTCGTCCTCTCCTTGACGACCGCTCCGACGCGGTGGAAGAATTCCTGCGCCATCAGCACCGGATCGGGCATCTTCTTGAAGTCGTCCTTCCACTCCGGCCGCTCGATGGCGTTGAGCGTCTTCGACATCTGCGCGCCATTGGCCGGCGAGATCACCAGATGCCCATCCGAAGTCCCCAGCACCTGCGACTGCGGGGGGTTCCAGCCGCTGGTATCGCCCTCGAAGGTGCGGTGCTGGAACATGTCCGGGAAATTGAAATAGCCCATCACGTCCAGCATGGGCAGCTTGACCATGCCGCCGCGACCGGTCTTCTCGCGCTCGAAAAGCGCTGCAAGCACCGCCTGGGCTCCGAATGCCCCGGTGACCTTGTCGACCATGTTGAACGGCGTCACCGCCGGCTCGCCCGCGTTGCGGGCCTCTGCCTTCACGAGGCCGGTGCGCCCCTGGATCAGCGAATCGAAGGCCGGTGCGTTGGCCAATGGGCCGGTGTCGCCGAAGCCGGTGATCGACAGCCTGACCAGGCGCGGGTTGAGCTCGCTGAGGATGTCGTGGCCAAGTCCCAGCGATTGCGCGACGCGTGGGCGCCAGTTCTCGATCAGGACGTCGGCCCGCGCGACGAGGCGCTTCAGGCGCTTGACGCCTGCCTCGGTCTTCAGGTCGATGACGACGCTGCGCTTGCCACGATTCGCGTTGGTCCAGGACGCACCGTAGCCGGCCCGGCTGTGGCCGAACTTGCGGAATCCGTCGCCGCCTGGAGGCTCCACCTTGATGACGTCGGCACCCAGATCGGCAAGCATCAAGGATGCAAACGGGCCGGTCAGGAAGCTGGACGTCTCGATGACGACGATGCCGTCGAGCGGACGGCTGGCGGGCGCTGGCACCCCTTCAAGGTTTTGCATGTTCACTCGTTTCAAGTTCCGTGGGTCGTTTTCCTGCCGAGCGGATCGCGTCAATGATTGGTCTATTGGCTGAACCTTTGACAAAGGATGCGCGACGTCACCTGCCTTGTCAAGTTCAACGTGCAATCCACCGCGCCCGACGGGTAAAAAGCAGGCCCTCGGACACGACTGGGCTCTTGTCGGCAACAAAAGACCAACGGGCCGAAGTACACTTGGCGTGCTAATGGCTAAACCATTGAAACTTACAAGCGAAAGATCAGGCCATGGAACAGAGCACCGAACGCGCGCGGGTTTCCTACACCCCGGTGCAGACGCGTCGAGCCTTCGAGGAAGTTGCGGTGCAGATACGCGCGCAGTTGATGTCAGGCGCCCTGCGCCCTGGCGATCGCCTGCCCTCTGAGCGCGAGTTGTCGGAACAGTTCGGCCTCAGCCGCAACACGGTCCGCGAAGCACTGCGTGCCCTCGAAATGTCCGGCCTCCTGGAGTTTCGAAAGGGCGCGACCGGCGGAGCGTTCGTGCGTGAAGGCCGCGGCGAGGCCGTCGTGTCCGGATTCACCGACATGTTCAGGCTGGGCATGATCACCCCGCAGGACATGACCGAGGCCCGGATGCTCGTGGGCGTCGAGGTGACCCGGCTAGCCTGCAAGCGAGGCACGGACGAAGAGTTCAACGCACTCGAGCAGAACGTCCGCGAGAGCGAAGCAGCCGTCGCGAACGGCGACCAGCAGCAGCGAATCGAGATCAATCTGCATTTCCATGTGCTGCTCGCCCGCTCGGCCAAGAATCCCCTGCTGGCGATCCTGGTGGACGCCTTGGTCGAGGTTCAAAGCAAGATGCTCGAGATCATCACGCCCATCCAGAACGAGAAGGTGATCCTCTCGCGCAAGCGCCTGCTCAAGCATCTGCGCGCGCGCAACGAGGAAGGTGCCGTCAAGGAGATGCAGGCACACCTGAGCTCGCTGCAGCGGCACTACCTCGCACAAGACTTCACACGCGGTCGACAGGTCGCGCGTTGATCGCGTTGCGACAAGGCGCGAGCGAACGCCAACGCGGGCGTTGCGCTTTCAATAGCTGGGAAAGGAGAGCCCGCCGTTGATGCTCAGCGTCGATCCGGACACCTGGTCGGACGCCGGACTCGCGAGGTAAGCGATGTAGTGGGCGAGGTCTTCCGACGAATTGAGCCGGAACTTGACCTTGGCCTCAGCCTTCGTGAAGGCCTTGACAATGACCTCTTGCGAGCCGGAATCCCGGGCCGCCAGGAAGCGGTCGTGCGCCGGCGTCCCCGTCGTCAGCGTCGTGGCCACCGAGTTCACGCGGATGCCCAGGCTCGACAACTCCAGCGCCAGGGCACGCGTCATGAAGATGATCGCCGCGCCTGCGGCACCGATCATCGATTCGGCCGGGGTTGGAATGCGACCCGCATCGGTCGTCACAAGGATGATCTTGCCGAACTGCTGCCCGCGCATGAACTTCACGGCGGCGTGCAACGCGTTCAGTCGCGGCATCAGTCGACTCTTGAGCATCGCGATGCCGTCCTCCGGAGTCATGTCGACGAACAGTTTCGGCTTGGGATCGCTCGGACCGCCGCTGGCCACGACCACATCCACGCGCCCGAACCGTTCATGCGCGGTCTTCACCGCCGCCTCGATGCCTTCGTACGACAAGAGGTCGCTCTGCACGAAGACACGTTCGCCGTCGACATGCCTGCACTCTTCGATCAGCGATGCGGCGGCCGCGCCGTCGCGGCCCTGGATGACGATGTTCGCCCCCATTTCGGCGATCTCCCGTACGGACGCCCGGCCGATGCCCTTGGTGCCGCCGAGCACGACGACGGCGCGGCCTCGCAGGTCGTCCGGACGATTGGTGCTGTCGCTCATTGATCGCCTCCATGGCTCGCGGGATCAGCCTTGGCGCCGATCTCGTTGTAGCGCGCCTCGCGGGCGTGCGCCGCGCCGGTCGCGCCCTTCTTGCTGCGCTCCTTCATGAAGTTGATCTCGTCCGGCTCATAGCGGATGTTGGTGCCCAGCGCATGGCCGACGTAGCCATGGATGAATTGCGACGTCATGCCCAGCGAATCGAGCGCCAGATGCGTCGCGGACTTGCCGATCGCGATGGCATCGCGCGGAAGACGCACGATGCGCTCGGCCCACTCCTCGCCAGCCGCCGCGAGCTCCTCGGGCGGGACGGCCTTGTTGACCAGGCCGATTCGCGCGGCCTCCTCCCCGCTCAAGACCTCACCCAGCAGCAGCAGTTCACGGGCCTTGCGAGCACCGAGCGTGAGGATCAGCCAGCTCGTCATGTAGGACGCACCCGCCAGGCCCATCTTCTGTTCGGGATGTCCGATCTTGGCGGTGGTTGCGGCGATCGCCAGGTCGCACGCCTCGACGATGTACAGGCCGGCGCCGACGCAATTGCCCTGCACCAGCGAGAGCGTTGGCTTGACGCTGTAGAAGATCTGGCGGAACTGCTCGACATGGCGCTTGTCGAAATGCAGGCGTGCCCGCTGGCTCGGCCGCCGCGCACCGGGATCCTTCGAGAAGCCGTACTCGGCCCCGCCCACCTGGGCAAGGTCGTGACCGGTGGAGAAGTCGCGTCCCTCGCCCTTGAAGATGATGACGCGCACGTCGTCATCGCGCTCCGCGGCGTCGATGTGCTCCATCATGCGGTCGAACATCTCGTAGGTCAGCGCGTTGCGCTTCTCGTCCCGGCAGAAGGTGATGTACGCCCGGCCGTTGCGCGTCTCGTAGCGAACGCGATCCCTGAGGTCTTCTTCCATGTTCATGCCCTGCTTTCTCCGAACTTTAGTTCATTGGTTCAACCTTTGATAATGATTGCGGCGGCGTGGCGATTTGTCAATGACCCCGTTGGCGAAACAATCGTTCCACCGTTGATGTCAACTTGGCGGGTGCAAGAGCCGTGGCCTGCACTGCGCAGCGAGAGGAGCCTGTCCCAATGCATGTCGCCGGCACCGATCATGTGCGGCAAGGCGTGCGCGTGCAGCGCGATCGCACGCATGTTGAGCCTGGCTGCAACGGCAACCACGCCCGGCGTCTCCCGACGCGTCGTCGCAGAACCGCCGCGGGCCTGAAGGAAGCGCCGCGGCGGCAAGCCTATTTGGCCGCCGTATCCGATCCGCGCGACAGGGGAATCTTTTCGACGCTGATTGCCCCTGAAGGGCACTTGCTGACCGCGCCGAGCACCTTCTCATATTGGGATTCGTCGGGCTCAATCTGGCGCAGTTTCACCACGCCGTCTTCCTCGCGCTGGTCGAACACTTCGGCGGTGGACAGCACGCACAGTCCGGCGCCGATGCACACGTCCTGGTCGACCGAAAGACGCAGTTTGTAGTCGTAATTGGCCATTGCAAGTTCCAGTTGTGAATGAGTGCCGCGCGTTACCACGTCACGGGAAGCGATTTCAGGCCCAGCACGAAGTGATCGCCCTTGGTCTCGATCTGGTCGACAGGAACAGCGAACCTCAGGGTGGGAATGCGCTTGAACAGCGTCGTCATCATCGTCTGCAGTTCCACTCGCGCCAGAGGCTGACCCAGGCACTGGTGAATGCCGTAGCTGAAGGCGACGTGGTGGTCTGCCTTGCGGGTGATGTCGAACTTGTCCGGGTCCGGGAACGCCGTCGGATCAAAATTCGCACCGACGATGAGCGCGATGACCCCCTCGCCCTTGCGCACCAGCGTGCCGCCCACCTCGACATCTTCCTTGGCCACTCGCATGGCGTTGTAGTGGACGATGGTATGGATGCGCAGCATCTCTTCGACGGCATTGCGCACGCGCGAATAGTCTTCCTTGAGCAGCGCGAGCTGGTCCGGGTTAGTCAGGAAGCTGTAGACCCCGAGCGCCATCTGGTTCGCCGTCGTCTCATGGCCGGCCATCAGTAACAGGTCGGCCATCACGACCAATTCGCGATGCGACAGGTTGCCGGGCCGCACCTGCTCGACGATAAGTCGGCTGATCAGATCGTCTCCCGGGTTCTTCTCCTTGGCCGTGACCAACTTGTCGAGGTACTCCAGGATGAGCTTCGAAGCTTCTTTCGGAACTTCCGGCGGGACGTCCAGCATCACCTTGCGTGCGCTCTGCGTCTGGAAGAACTCGGCGTCCTCGAACGGAACGTCGAGCATGTCCGAGATCACCTGCGAGGTGAGCGGCAGGAAGACGTCCTCGCACAGTTCGGCCGGCGCTCCTTTCTTCAGGATCTTGTCGATCAGATCGTCCGTCAGTGCCTGGATCTTGGGCTGCAGCGCCGCAACCTTCTTGATCATGAACTCCTTGGTGAGCATGCGGCGGAAGCGGCCATGCTCGGGCGGGTCCATCCGGATGAAGGCGGGCTCCAGTTCCAATACGGCATTGCGCGCTTCGGACAGGCTGGGAAAGCCGGGGACCGAGGGATCGCCGCTGAAGCGGTTGTCCCCAAGCACTGCACGCACGTCCTCGTAGCGCACGAACAGCCACGCATGCGAGCCGTCCCACATTCGAACGCGCGTCGCGCCGGGCTGCTTTCGCATTTCGTCGTAGGCCGCCGGCGGGTGAAACGGGCATCCGCGCGGCATGGGAAACGAGATTTCGTCCGCTTGGGGAGAACTCATGTCTGCTCCTGATTTGAGTGATGAACAGCTTGGGTTGGTCGACGTCTAGCTGGAACTATCAACGTGCGGAAGCATGCTCCGAACGATCGAATCGTCAAGTGCTTCGTAGGCGCCGTATGAAATGGTTTGGTACAGCTCCTCGCGGGTCTGCATGGACCCCAGCATCGCCCGCGTGCCGCCGGTGTCGCGAATCGACGCGTACAGCGCCTCCTGGGACTTGGCCGCGACTCGCAGCGAGCTGACCGGCCAGATCACCATCCGGTAGCCCATCTCCTCGAACTGCGCCGCGGTGAAGAATGGCGTGCGGCCGAATTCGGTCATGTTCGCGAGTAGCGGCACGTTCACGGCAGCCGCGAACTCACGGAACATGTCCTCGCTGGTGAGCGCCTCGGGAAAGATCGCGTCTGCGCCCGCCTTCACGTACAGGCGTGCACGTTCGATCGCAGCATCCATCCCCTCGCTGGCGGCAGCATCAGTGCGCGCCACGATCAACATGCTGCGGCGCGCACGCACGGCGCCTGCGACCTTGTTGGCCATCTCTGCCGCTGACACGAGCCGCTTGTCGTTCAGGTGGCCGCACTTCTTGGGCAGCACCTGATCCTCGAGCTGGATCGCTGCGGCGCCGGCGTCCTCGAACGCTCGCACGGTCTGCATCGTGTTCAGCACTTCGCCGTAGCCGGTGTCGCCATCGGCCAGGACAGGCAGGCCGGTGGCGCGAACGATCTGACGGATCACATGGCAGACGTCATCCGCCGACATGATGCCCAGGTCAGGCAGGCCCATGCTTGCGCTGACGGCCGCGCCGGACACGTAGAGCGCCTCGAAGCCGGCCGCTCTCGCCTGCAGCGCCGCGAGCGCATTGTGCGCGCCGGGCATCTGCACGATGCCGGGTCGTGCCAACTGCGCCCTCAAGCGCTCGCCTGGCGCCTGCACAGGTTGGGGTTGGACGAGATAGACCATTGAACACACCTCCAGGAGTCGCCGGGTCAAGAACGGACCGGCGTCCACGAGGGACGATCGGCAAGGACTTCAGCGTTGTGCTGGCCCAGCGACGGTGGCGCCAGGCGAATGGACGCCGGCGTCGCGGAAAGCTGCAGCGGGTTGGCAACCACCTTGAAACTCCCCGCCGTTGGATGATCGATGGTCTTGATCAGGTGATCCGTGATCTGGGGGTCGTTGAACACCTCCTGCCAGGTGCGCACAGGTCCGAAGATGGCGCCAACCTCGAGCAGCGCCTTGTTCCAGTCTTCCAGCTTGCGGGTGGCGAACAACTCGGACAGCCTGGCGTCGACCAAGGCTCGGTTTTCCAGCCGCGCGGCCTTGCTCGCGAACCTCGGATCGGTCTTGAGTTCCGGCGCGCCCAGGCCGTCGCACAGCACCCGCCAGAACTTGTCGTTGATCGTGATGATCATGATGTCCCGGTCATCCGAGGTCTTGTAGGTGTTGTTGGGGACGATGTCCCAGTGCTCGTTGCCCATGAGCGGTGGGCTTTTTCCCGTCACGTCGAAATACACGTCGCGTGGCACATGGCTGAACACCGAAGCGTCCATCATCGACAGGTCGACACGCTGGCCCTCGCCGGTGTGGTGGCGCGCTTCGACCGCGCCCAGGATGCCGATGGTCGCGAGCAGCGCCGTGACCAGGTCGGAGAACGGGAACCCCGTCTTCAACGGCCCCGACTGTTGGGTGCCCGTGACCTGCATCAGCCCGGACATGGCCTGGATGACTTGGTCCAGCGCCGGGCGATTGCGGTCCGGCCCGGTCTTCCAGAAGCCCGTGATCGAACAATAGATGAGCCGCGGATTGATCTTCTTCAATTCGTCGTAGGCCAGACCCGCCTTGTCGGTGAGGCCGGGACGGAAGTTCTCCACCAGCACGTCCGCCTCCCTGACCAGTTCGATCGCCGCCTTGCGCCCTGCCTCGCTCTTGAGGTCGAGGACGATGCCACGCTTGTTGCGATTGATCGCGAGGAAGAAGACGCCGTCGTTGCCCAGCATCGTCTCGCCAGACTTGCGAAAAGGGTCGCCCTCCGGTTGCTCGACCTTGATGACGTCGGCGCCCAGGTCCGCAAGCAACATGGTGCTCATCGGCCCCGTCATCATCTGTGTGAAATCAAGGACCTTCAGGCCCCGCAGTGCTGTCGTCATGGAACGCTTTCGAAGACTGTTCTTGCTGGTTGGAAACACCCGAGCCGGCCACGGCGCTCAGGATTCCTTCGGCTTCACGTAGAACTCCTCGCGTTCCTTGTTGGAAGCCGTCACGCCCTTGTCGCGACGTTCCTTCATGAAATTGAATTCGTCGGGCTCGTAGCGGATGTTGGTCGCCATCGCATGCAGGATGTGACCGTAGGAGAACTGGCTGGAGATGCCCAGCGACTCCATGGCCAGGTTGGTGGCCGCCTTGCCCATGACGATGCCGTCGCGCGGCAGTCGCACGATACGTTCGGCCCACTCTTCGCCCGCCTGCGTCAGCGACTCCAGCGGCACGACCTTGTTGACCATGCCGTTCGCGAGCGACGTCTGCGCATCCCATACATCGGCCATCAGCAACAGTTCCCGCGCCTTGCGCGGGCCCATGTTGACGATTTCCCAGGCCGCGAAGTAGGCCGCGCCCGAGAGCCCCAGCTTCTGTTCGGGATGCCCCATCTTCGCGGTGTCGGCCGCGATCACCAGGTCCGACGCTTCGGCCAGGTACAGGCCGCCTCCAAGACAGTAGCCCTTGACCAGCGACAGCGTGGGCTTGAGCGAATCGAAGATGCGCTTGAAGCGCCCGATGTACCGCTGATCGTGCTGCAAGCGCGCGCGCTGGCTGGGCTTGCGGGTGCGTCCCTTCGCGTCCACGGTCGTCTCGCCGTACTCCTTGCCGACTTCCGCCAGGTCGTGGCCGGAACAGAAGTCGTTTCCCGCACCTTGCAGCACGATCACGCGGACGTCGTCGTCGGCCTCGGCGCGGTCATAGCCGTCCATCAACTGCTCGAACATGGCCGTCGTCATGGCATTCTTCTTCTCGGGCCGGTTCATCGTGATGTAGGCACGGCCGTCCTTCGCCACATAGTCCACACTGCCATTGCTTGTCGTCATCGCATGCTCCTTGGTACGCATTTCGAGTGTTTTTCAGCCGAGGTTGATCGCCACCGACTTCGTTTCCGAGTAGAGCTCAATCGCATCGAAGCCCCGCTCGCGTCCCCATCCGGATTCCTTGTAGCCGCCGTAGGGCAGCGCGGCATCCGGGGACGTATGGGTGTTCACGTTGATCACTCCGGCCTGCAGTCGACTGGCGACCTTGTGAGCCACGCTGAGGTCACGAGTCCAGACGCTCGCCGCCAGGCCGAACGACGTCGCATTGGCCTTGGCAACGATGCCGTCGATATCGGCGTCGCTGAAGGACATCGCGCACAACACAGGCCCGAAGATCTCCTCGTCATGCACGGCCATGCCGGGCCCGGTTGCCGTCAGCACCGTGGGCTGCACGAAGTTGCCAACGCCCTCGATCCGCTGGCCGCCCGCGGCGAGTTTCGCGCCCTGTTCCTGGCCGCTGGCGATGTAACGCGTCACGCGCTCCAGTTGAACCGGGGAGATGAGCGGCCCCATTTCCACGCCGGCATCGAGTCCGTGGCCGACCTTGATCGACCTGGCACGCCTGATCACCGAGTCCAGCACTTGGTCGAAGGCCCTCTCGTGCACGTACAGGCGCGAGCCGGCGGCGCAGACCTGGCCCGCATGGAAGAAGATCGTCGACGCGGCGCCCTTCGCGGCAGCCTCCAGATCGGCATCCGGAAACACGATGACCGGCGACTTGCCGCCGAGCTCGAGCGACACTCTCTTGAGATTGCCAGTCGCTGCGTGCAGGATGCTCTTGCCCGTGGCGGTCGAGCCGGTGAAGGCGATCTTGTCGACGCCCGGGTGCGCCGCGAGTGCGGCGCCGGCCTTCGATCCCAGGCCCGTGACGACGTTGACGACGCCCGGCGGGATGCCCGCTTCCAGCGCAAGTTCGCCCAGCCGCAGCGCCGTCAGAGGCGTCTGCTCGGCGGGCTTCAGGATGACGGTGCATCCCGCCGCGATCGCTGGCGCGATCTTCCACATCGCCATGTTGAGGGGAAAGTTCCACGGGACGATCTGGCCCACGACGCCGATCGGCTCGCGCAGCGTGTAGGCGTGCCATTCGCCCGGCAGGGAGACGCTGGCTGTCTGGCCGCCCATCTTCGTGGTCCAGCCTGCCATGTAGCGGAGCATCTCCGCGATGTTGGCGATGTCTCCGGAACGACAGAACAGCAGAGGCTTGCCGCTGTTGATGCATTCCAGTTCCGCCAGTTCGTCGCCGTTGCGCTCGACCAGTTCGGCAAAGCGCAGCATCATGCGTGCCCGCTCGGCGGGCTTGACGCCGCGCCACGGGCCTTCGAAGGTCTGCCGCGCAGCAGTCACCGCGCGATCGATGTCGAGGCTGTCCGCTTCGGCAACCGTCGCGATGACGACGCCCGAGCCCGGGTCGAAGACCTTCGTTCGCTGGCCGGAAAGGGCGTCGACGAACTTCCCGCCAATCAGCAACTGGTGCTGGCGCGCCAGGAAAGCTCGTGCTGCGGCACCGAGCGCTGGATGGAGAGTCATGCCCGATTCCTCTGGGGAGTTTTGATGGTTCATCACTTGCCCAGCAGTTGACGGGAAATGATGACGCGGTGGATCTCGTTCGTGCCTTCGAGGATCTGGTTGAGCTTGGCGTCACGCATGATCCGCTCGACCGGGTATTCCTTCGAGTAGCCGTAGGCACCGTGCACCTGCACGGCTTCGAGCGCAACCTCCATGGCCACGTCGCTCACGAAGCACTTGCACATCGAAGACAACAACGTGAGGCGGCTGAGGTTGCCGGAATCGATCTCCTGGGTGCTGGTGTAAAGCAGCGTGCGGGCCGCCTCGATCTTCATCGCCATGTCGGCGATCTTGAACTGGATGGCCTGGAAGTCGGCGATCCGGCGACCGAACTGACGGCGGTCCTTGGCGTACTGGATCGATTCCTCGAACGCGGCCTGCGCCAGCCCGAGCGAAGAGGCAGCAATCGTCGGACGATTCAGGTCGAGGATCTTCATGCACTGCTTGAAGCCCTGCCCCTCCTGGCCCAGGAGGCAATCGGCGTCGACACGCATGTCGTCGAAATGAAGCGGATACGTCGGTGCGCCGTGCCGGCCCATCTTGGCTTCCTTGGGGCCAACACTGAAGCCCTTGGTCTTGGTGTCGACCAGGAAGGTGCTGATGCCGTCGTGGCCCTTGCTCTCGGAGGTGCGCGCGAACACCAGGACGTAGTGGGCGTGGCCCGCCCACGTGATCCAGTTCTTCTGGCCGTTGATGACGTAGGAGTTGCCGTCGCGCCGCGCCGTCGTGCGGATCGACGACACATCGGAGCCGGCACCGGGCTCGGTGATGGCCACCGAGACGATGGTGCGGCCCTTGGCCGACAGCGGCAGGTAGCGGCGCTTCTGCTCTTCGGTGCCGAAGTGCAGGATCGGCAGGATGAGGCCGATGGAGTTGTTCGCGCACAGGGTGGAGGCGGCCAGCGACGCCTTTCCGGTCTCTTCCTTCGCGATGCAGACCGAGGTCAGGTCGCCTCCGGGGCCACCGTACTCCTCGGGCACCCACATCTGGAGCAGGCCCAGGTCACCGAAGACTTCCACGAGTTCCTCAGGAAACCGATCAGACTCTTCCATGCCCGCCACGAGCGGCCGAATCTGCTCGTCGGTGACGCGACGCACCATGTCGCGCAGCATGTCCTTTTCTTCGCCCAGTTCCATCTTGCTTCCTTGTGAGTAGGGAGTCGACGCAAACGCTCAACGCGTCACGTCGCGAAAACCAAGGGTCTTGAACACCGGCTCGTCGGTCACACGAATCATCTGCGACCAGTCGGACAGGCCCGTGATCGAGAAGGTGTGCCAGCAGGGAACGACGACGACGTCGCCTCGGCCGAGCTTCACGCTGCCCAGACCATCCACCACTATGCTCGCTTCGCCGCGGGTCACGGCGAAGATGTTGTTGTCTATTCGCATCTCGGCGCCCCTGGATTCGCCAGCCTTCAGCCCGATCGCATGCAAGCCGATCGTCTTGAGGCCGCCGGCCAGGATCTCGACCTCGCCCTTTTCGCGCACGAGGGCGTCGATGGCCGTGCCCCTGCACCGAAGCGCAGAGTCGGGCTCGATCGACCGAACGACCTCGTGCCGCTCGGGGTGGTCCTCGAAGTACATGTTCTCGAGGTTCTGCACCAGCGGCACGTCGAGGAAGTCCAGCCAGAAAGCCGGACGGTCACCGAAGTTGCTGTGGCCGTGCCAGCTCCATGAAGGCGTCAGCACGACGTCGCCCTCGGCCACGTCGACTCGCACGCCATCGACGATGGTGAAGGTCTCCGGCCCGGCATCCAGGATCAGCCTCAAGGCGTTGGGCGAATGGCGGTGGGAGCGCGCGGTTTCGCCAGGAAGCACCAACTGGTACGCACCGACCAGGTTGCGGCAGGTCGGGTAGACGTTGCCCGGAATCGGGTTCACCAGGATGAGGTTGCGGCGCTCCGCGAACTCCGGCGAGACGAAGGAACAGGCCTGGTCGAGCGCCTGCCGGGCCTGCGCGTAGCGCCACACCGTGGCGACGTGCCTGGGCCGCGGCGTGGCCCACATCTGCGGCTCCTTCTTCGCCCAACCGGGAGAGAAGGCGTGCTCGACCAGGTTCTCGAAATACTCGGGTGGAGCAAGAGGCGTGGCGGTAGCGGTGTTGGACATTCCGGTGCCTTTCAGACGCTCAAGCCAGCCTTGGCGGCATTCCAGACCGAATGGGCGCCGACGTCGCCGCGGCGCACGTTCAGCGTCATGGATCCGACGCCCTCGATCGTGATCTGGAGCACGTCCCCATCGACGACCGGGCCCACGCCAGCCGGCGTGCCCGTGGCGATGATGTCGCCCGGTTGCAGTGTCATCACGGCAGAGGACATGGCCAGCATCTCGGGGATGTCGACGATGAGGTCTGCCGTCGTCGCCGATTGGCGTTGCTCGCCATTGACGGTGAGCGACATTCGGATGTTGTTCATGTCGCCGATCTCGTCCCGCGTGACGATCCATGGGCCGGTGGGGCAGAAGGTATCGAAGGACTTGCGCATCACGCGCTCCTCCACGCCGCGCACCACCATGTCGAGCAGGCAGGTGAATCCGAAGATGTATTCATGGCTGTGCGCGCGGTCGATGCCTCGCCCGCGCTTGCCGACGATGATGCCCAATTCGCACTCGTGGTGCACCTCGCGGCCCTCAAGCGGCGGCAGGATGATGTCGTCCGACGGGCCGCTGAGGCTGGAGTTGGATTTCAGGAAGAACCCCTGGCCACTCGCCTTGAACTTCGAGATGACGCCGCTGCCGGTGCCCTGCTTCATCTCTTCGATGTGATCGTGATAGTTCGCAGGGAAGGCGACGACCTTGTTGGGCCACTGGAGGGGCGCTTCGAGCCGAACCGAGGCCATCGGCAACGGCTTGCGCGCCTCGATGGCTTGGCGGATCGCGGGCTGCAGCTCTTCGAAACGCGAGATGAGCTGCACCATGCCGATGGGAGGCCAGAAGCCGCTCTCCACGCCGGAAAGGTTGGTGATGTCGACCACGCCGCCCGGCGTCACGACACCGAGCCGCTGCTCGTTGAACGTGACCAGTTTCATGATGCCACCTTGGCCTGCGCCTGCGTTTTCGCAGCGGCGGCGCTCGGCGCGACCGTGACGCCAGTGGCCACGTCGAGGACCTGGCCGGCGTCGGCCGGCGCCGAATCACCGCGCCAGGCCACGTGGCCGTCCGGGCGGACCAGCACCAGGTTCCTTTCGTAGGCGGCGCGGACCTCGGCGTTGTCGGAGAGGTCGAGTACGGACAGCGGCACGCCGCGCGACTTCGCTGCCGCAACGAGGCTGCTGGTGTCGGCGGATTTGTTCGTCTGAACCAGCACGAACTCGCGGCCGAAATAGTCCAGCGTGGATTTCTCCGGGGTCAGCCATACGTGGGGCGCGCGGTGACCGGGACGCGATGTCTGCTCGTAGGTGCTGACCGTGTCCTCGGGCTCGGGCGTGCCGTCGCCGTAGATGACCGGGGATCCTTCGTACCGGAATCCGAGGTGGATGCCGATGCTGAACCATTCGCGCCGCATGGCCGCCGTATAGGCGTCACCGAAGACCTTGCGCGCCTGGTCCCCCGCGGGGCCGGGTTCGAACACGGCGGCGCTCAGGCTCTCGCGCGGCTTGAGCATGAGCTTGAGGTTGCTGGTGGCCTCGTTGACGTTGCGGATGGCCACCGGCCGTCGCTCGATCTCGTAGGAATCCAGCAGCGCCTGCGTTCCCCACCCGTTGATCACCGCCTCCAGTTTCCAGCCCAGGTCCACCGCATCCTGGATCCCCATGTTCATGCCGAAGCCGCCGGTGGGCGACGTCAGGTGCGCCGCATCCCCGGCGATCTTGACCCGCTTCGTGCCGTAGTTGTCCGCCACGAGTTGACGCCGGACCCACGGCAGCACCGAGAGCGTCCTGAACTTGAAATCGGATCGGCCCACCGCGCGCTCGAAAGCCTTGCATACCTCGTCTTCCGTGAGGGTACGCATGGTCTCGTCGCCAACGATCGAGAAGCGCCATTGGTCACGGCCGTTGATCGCCACCAGCGTGGCCCACGTGCCCTCGTTGCCGATGAAGATGTAGCGGTACGCAGGCTTCTTGTCGTGCAACTGCTCCAGGCCGGCGCACTCGAAGATGGCGTTGGTGGTGTAGGTCAGCGCCGGAATGCCGGACATCTTGATGCCCAGCGCCTCGCGCACCTTGCTCGCGCCGCCGTCCGAGCCGATCAGGTACTGGCACTTCAGAACCTCTTCCTTGCCCGTCTGGACGTTGCGCGTGCGGACCAGCACTTGGTCGCCTGTCTCTTCATGCGACACGTATTCGGTGTGATAGCGCAGGTCGACCTTGCCGCAACGATTCGCGAACTTCGTGAGCACCGGATCGAAGAAGTTCTGCGGGCAGCGCTCGCGCTTTTCCGGGCTTTGCGGCGGCTTGATCTCATCCTGCACCGAGGCGAAGACTTCACGGCCGAACTCATAGCCCCCGTGAAGCTGCGAGATCCAGGCACAGTCCTGCGGGTAGGCACGGTTGTAGCCGGCCTGGTGCACCCAATCGATGATGCCCCAGCGACGGCAGAACTCCATCGTGCGGATGCCGATCATGTCCATCTTGGGTTGATAGACCGCCCCGTCGCCTCGCTCGATCAGGATCGACGCGATGCCACGCCAACCCAGGTCGCCGGCCAATGCCAAACCGATGGGGCCCGCGCCGACGATGACGACAGGGGCGGACTGAATCGAATCAGTTTCAGACATAGATGAAAGTTCCACTTGAGAATATGTTCGTGAACCTGCGAACAACCGGTCAATCGGGACCCTGTGATTCGCCACCGATGAATCCTACGAAGTCATGCCTCAATGCGCCAAGACTGAATCCAACTGCGATCAGATGAATAGGCTCTGCTCTCGCGGCAACAGGCCGATCGAGGCACCGCCTCGCCATGCCATGCGTACGCGGAACTGAAACGTCCGTGAGCCGGCAAACAACCAGTCCATCGAGATTCCGGGTTGCGTGGCGGTCGAATACTACGAAGGCACGACGCGACGCGCCAAGACGTTTTCCAACTGCCACCAGATGGAATCGCTCTGCCCTGCCGTACACCCGACCGTGAGAGGGACACGCGGCGGCGGCGGGTCCGACCGGACTCCGGTTGGCGATGCAATCGCAATGCACCGAGCTCGCGCTGGCAGCCTCGCGAGGCGCGCGGGATCGGCGATTCGATCCTTGCCGCGGCGCGTCGACGGTATGCGTCTGAAGAAGCGCCTCCGCTCGGCCGGTCTGACCGCGACCGCGGGCGACGACCTAGTCGGAGTCGGTCCGGCGACAGAAGATCGAGGGGCGCTCGATCATCATCTGCTGCGTGTTGCGGCGCGCTGCCTCGAGGAACATCTCGATGGCAGGCGTCTGTGCATTGCGGCGCCACGCAATCACGCAATTGACGCGCGCCTGCTCCAGGTTGAGCGCCCGGTAGGCGACGCCCTGCGCCTGCATGATCTGCATCACGGCGGGCACGATGGACACGCCAAGCCCCGCCGCCACCAGGCAGACCGAGGTGTGCATGTCCTGCACCTCGTTGACGACTCGGGGATGCAGTTCCTGGTCCTCGAAAAGGCCCAGGATGCGATCCCCGTATCCGTGCGCCGTAGTCCGCGCCACAGCGATCAGTGGCCAGTTCGCGAGGTCGGCAATCGCCACTGGGCCGGGCTTGTCGTATTGGCTACCCGCAGGAACAGCGACCACGAGCAACTCGCGATAGAGGAGTTCGGTGGCGATGTCACGGTCGTAGACATGCCCACGCAGGATCCCGATCTCGATCTCGCCCTCCTTGAGCGCCTCGATCTGCTGTGCAATCGTCAGCTCCTGCAGGCGAACGTCCGTTTCCGGCGCCAGCGTGCGGAAGATGCGCAGCACGCCGGGAAGAAAGCAGTAGATCGCCGAATAGATAGCGCCAACCGCAATGCTGGCCTGCGCGCCGCGCTGCGAGGCTCGCACCGCGGCGGTCGCGGCGGCCGCGGCATTCAGTACACGCTGGGCATGTTCGACCAGGATGTGGCCGGCAGGTGTGAGGTTCACCTTGCGCCTCTCGCGGGTGAAAAGCGGTGCCCCCAGTTCTTCCTCGAGCGCGATGATCTGCTGGCTGAGAGCCGGCTGAGCAATATGGACCCGCTCCGCTGCGCGGGTGAAATTGAGCTCTTGTGCGACCGCGAGGAAATACTGAAGCTGCCGGATGTTCATGACTTGGGTCTCCGGCGACCATCGTAGCTCATCCTTGCATGCACCTGACTCGGTGCGCAAGGGCGGAGTACGCCTGTTGGCGCGCCCCGCGGATCGAGGTCAATTCTGTTCAGCGGGAATGCGCACGACAAGCCCCTCGAGCTCGTCCGTGACCTCGATCTGGCAGCTCAGCCGGCTGTTGCGGGGCATTGCACGGGTGGCGTCGATCATCTGCCGCTCCATGTCGCAGGCCTCGCCGACCCGGGACATCCACGACTCGTCCACGTAAACGAGGCAGGTCGCGCAGCTGCAGGAGCCCCCGCACTCGGCGAGCACACCGTCGATCATGTTGTCGACGGCCCCTTGCATCACCGAACTGCCAAGGGGAACGTCGACCGGAAACTGCTTTCCGTCGTGCTGGATGTAGGTGATCACGGGCATGGCGTTGCTCCTGCGGTTCGGTGAATGGGAGGGAGGTCGACGCGACACGCGTCGCATCAATTGCTGAAGAGCGTATTGAAGGGCACGCTGTCGTCGCAGAGCACCGCGGCCTCTGGTGTGGCTCGTTGCGAGATCAGACGCTTGCCCACGATGAATTCCTGCGGGCGGTTGACGCAGTCCACCGCGATCAGGCGTCCCGAGGCGAGATAGAACGCCGCGAACGATCGACCCTCCGCCGCGTTGCCGCGGATCACCACCCGGTCGTAGCCGCCGTTCAACCCTGCGATCTGCAGCTTCAGGTCGTACTGGTCGGACCAGAACCACGGCAGCGCCACGTACGGCTTTTCCTTGCCGCACAGGCTGGCCGCGGCGCTCTTGGCCTGTTCGGTCGCGTTGGGGACCGATTCGAGACGCAACGAGCCGTACAGCGGAGTCGGATGGCGCGTGCAATCGCCCGCGGCCACGATGTCCGGATCGACCGTGCGTGCGCAGGCGTCGACAAGGATGCCGTCGTTCACCGCCAACCCGGCGGCCTCGGCCAGTTCGGTGTTTGGCACCACGCCGACCCCGATCACCACGAGGTGCGCCGGAAAGCGGCTGCCGTCGGCGCAGACGACGGCCTCGACGCTGGATCCGCCCTCGAAGCGGCTCACGGCCACCCCGGTGCGGATGTCGACCCCCTCCTCGGTATGGACGCGTTGGTAGAAGGCCGCGACCTCGGGCGCGGTGACCCTTGCCAGCACGCGCGGCGCCATCTCGAGTACGGTCACCTTCATCCCGAGCTTGCGCAATACCGCCGCGGTCTCCAGGCCGATGTAGCCTCCACCGACGATCACGGCCTCGCGACCCGGACTGACACTGCCCTGGATGCCGTTGACATCCTCCATGGTGCGCAAGTAATGGATGCCGTGCAGGTCCGCACCCGGCAGCGCAACGCGCCGAACCCTGGCGCCCGTACATAGCGCCAGCTTGTCGTAATGAACTTTTTCCCCACCCTGCAGCTCCACGGTCTTGCCGGCGCGATCGATCGCCGTCACGCGCTGGCCAAGCATCAGCTCGATGCCATGCTTCGCATAGACCTCAGGCGCACGAATCTGGATGTCGTGGCTGCCCTTCTCGCCCGTTAGATAGGTCTTGGACAGCGGCGGGCGATGATAGGGTGCACAGGGTTCGTCGCCGATGATCAGGATGCGCCCGACCCACCCTTCCTGCCGCAGGCTGGGAGCCATCTGGGCGGCGGCGTGACTGGCGCCGACGATGACGCAGATCTCGGTGTTCGACATGTAAGGCCTTGGTTGCTGCCTTGGGGATGGGCCCCTGGGGGGGCAGGCGAGGACACGACTATCTCCAGGCGAGAAACCCGAGTCCAATACTTTTTGCCGATGCAAATAGATTCACTACGTCTTGAGAATCTGCTGGGCGCATGCCATTCGCAAATCCACTGGACCGAGACGATTTGTATTCCAGCCTCATCCGTAAGATGCAATTAGGAAACGCATATCGGCAACCCGTGCTGAACTTGCGGCGACTGGTCAAGGCGCATCGGCCAAACTTCACCTCATCGAAAAATGCTGCTCAACGAAACCGCTTCCGGCCCGCTTGCGGGACTCAAGGTTCTCGAAGTCGAGGGCACTGGCGGCAGCCCCTACGCGGCCATGTTGCTCGCGGACATGGGAGCGGAGGTGGTTCGCATCGAACGCCTTCAGGGTAGCACCGCGGAGATCGGCGGTACGAACCCGGGTTCGGTGACGGGTCGCGGCCGCAGCTGCGTCATCGGCCTGGACCTCAAGCGAGCCGAGGGGCTTTCGCTGCTGCTGGATCTTGCGACAGAGTCCGACGTGCTGATCGAGGCCTTCCGCCCTGGCGTGGCCGAACGGCTGGGATTCGGCCCGGACATCGTTCGCGCGCTCAATCCCCGCATCATTTACGGCCGCCTGACCGGTTGGGGACGAGACGGCCCGCTGTCTCAGGCGGCCGGTCACGACATCAATTTCGTCGCCCTCGCAGGACTCCTCGGCCAGACCGGGCGCAAGGGTCAGGCGCCGACTCCGCCGCTGGCCATCGGCGGAGACATGGCGGGCGGCGGACTCTTCCTCGCCTTCGGCATCCTCGCCGCCCTCATCGAGCGGCAAACCTCGGGACGGGGTCAGACTGTAGATGCCGCCATGGTGGACGGCGCGGCATCGCTCATGGGACCCTTCTGGGGCTATCACGCACAAGGTCTTTGGAGCGCGACGCGGGAGAGCAACCTGACCGATGGCGGCGCGCCGATGTACGACACCTATGAATGCAAGGACGGCGAGCACGTCGCCATCGGCGCGCTCGAGCCGCGGTTCTATGCGCTGCTGAAGGAACGCATCGGCCTGGCGGACGAAGCCGACCCACTCGATCCGGCGAACTGGCCACGCCTGCGCGAGTCCCTCCGGGCGATCTTCCTCTCCAAAACTTCGACGGAATGGCGCGACTTGCTCGAAGGCACGGATGCATGCTTCGCCCCCGTGCTCAACTTCGCTACCGCGCCTGAGCACCCGCACCTCCAGGCGCGGAAGACCCTCATCGACCTGGACGGCGTCCGCCAGCCTGCGCCGACCCCCCGCCTGAGCCGGACGCCGGGCCAGGCGAAAGCAACGTCGCGCGGTCCGATGGCGATCGAGGAGACGCTGCGTCGCTGGCGCGTCGCTCCCAAGCGGCTCGAGAAGCTCACCAAAGCTGGGGTCCTCGATGCGGCCTGAGCAATACCACCCGGCGCATCCTCCGTGGGCAACGCCGACGCCCACGCTGAATGCGCTGATCGACCTCCTCAACCTGGAGACCCTCGACACCTGCCACCATGTCGGCCGAAGTACGCTGACGGGCACGGCCCGGGTCTACGGCGGCCAACTGCTCGCACAGTCGCTGATGGCCATGACTCGCTCGGCGAATGTCCAGCAGACGATGCATTCGATGCAGGCGCTCTTCCTGCGAGCAGGCGACATCGCCAAGGACATCCTGTACACGGTCACGCCGCTGAAGGATGGCCGCAGCTTCTCGGCGCGCCAGGTCACTGCCACGCAGGACGACGCCGCCATCTTCACGGCGACGGCGTCGTTTCATGACGCACGCGAAGGACAGCACGAGCGCTTCGAACGGCAGCCGGACACGCCGTCCCATGAGCAGTGCGAATCGGAAACAGACTTCTACGACCGCGTCGGCTGGGAGCAAGCCAGCAGCGACAGTTTCTGCGCGCCTTTCTTCACGACGCTGTTCGAACGCCGGAGTACGCAGTGGCGGCATCCCAAGGAGCCGGGCGCAACCGCGCCGAACACCGGCTTCTGGTGTCGCGTCCGAGAGCCCGTTGGCGATCAGCCTGCCCTGCACCAGGCGCTTCTGGCGTACTTCTGCGACCTGGACCTGATGTTCACGTCGATGCGACCGCGTGGCCGGGGCTCGAGAGACTCCCGGATGCATGGCGCCAGCCTCGATCACGTGATGTGGATGCATCGGCCGTTGCGCGTGGACGACTGGTTCTATTACGACTTGGGCAGTCCCTTCGCCTCCAGCAATCGGGGTTTGGGGCGCGGCGCGGTCTACCAGGACGGCCTGGTCGCCTGCACGGTCATGCAGGAAGGACTGCTTCGGGAATCCGCGTAGTGGCGAAGCCCGCGCGAGCGCGGGAGAGAAAAATGGAGACAAGCAATGGGATCGTGGGACGACAAATTCACGCGCGCCGAGCGCAAGTGGGCTTCATGGAGGATGCAGGAATACTTGCTCGCCGATCGCGTGCTGCATCGCATCCTCGAGGACAAGGCTCGGCGCTTCCCGAACCGCGAGATCTTCCAGTTCCGTGATGGTGCGGTCACCTTCGAGCAGCTGCACCTGGGCATCAACCGCGCGGCCAACGGATTTCTTGCCCTCGGCGTGAGCGCCGGCGACAAGGTCGCGCTGATGCTGCCCAACCGCATCGAGTTCCTCTATGCCTGGTTCGGCCTGAACCGCATCGGTGCCGCCAACGTGCCGATCAATGTGTCGCAACGCGGGAGCGGCCTGGCCTACCAGATCGACCAGACCGACTGCGTGGCGCTCGTGGCCGACGATCAATATCTGGAGTCCCTGGACCCGATCGCCGACCAGTTGCCGAAGCTGCGCCACGTGGTCATGACGCACACCGGGCCCGGCGACTTGCGCCTGCCCAGCTGGCCCGGCATCGAGAGCCTCGGCTGGAGCGATCTGTGGTCGCACGGCTCCGACACGCCCGCCATCGAAGTACCGTTCAACGCGCTCTCCACCATCCTTTTCACCTCGGGCACCACGGGACCCTCGAAGGGCGTGATGTTCAGTCATCACTATTGGTACGAGACCTGGGCTTCGGCCGTCAACTACTGCCGCTACACCGAGGAAGACGTGCTCTACACCGGGCTGCCCTTCTTCCATTCGAGCGCGAAGGGCACCACCATCGGCCCCGCCATCCTGGCCGATGCCAAGGCGGTACTGGTCGAACGCTTCTCGGCGAGCAAGATGATGGATGACTGCCGCCGTTGGAACTGCACGGAAGCCAAGTACATCGGCGGCATCATCCCGATCCTCATGAAGCAGGATGTCCTCGAATCGGATCGCGACAATCCGTTGCGCCTCATGGTAGGTGCGGCCGCGCCGGTCGGCCTCTGGCATGCTTTCCAGGATCGCTTCAACACCCGTCTGCTCGAAGTCTATGGCATGACCGAATGCGTGGTGCCCCTCGTCAACCCATACGACGACCGACGCCCCGGCTCGTGCGGCAAGCCTTCGACGGGCTACCGGGTCAAGGTGGTCGACGAGAACGACCAGGAACAGCCCGCCGGCGTGACCGGAGAGATCATCGTCCAGCCCGAGCGCATGTTCCTGGGCACGAGCGGCTACTACAGGAATTCCGAGGCCACGCTGGAGCTGTTTCGCAACTTCTGGATCCACACGGGCGACCTCGCGCGCACCGACGAGGACGGCTACTTCTACTACGTCGACCGCAAGAAGCAGGCA
>FTCV01001349.1_pt1 | contig 44228 bp, 31 predicted proteins | sample 1639691 | NCBI WGS metagenome assembly FTCV01 (sample SAMEA3914864, study PRJEB12502) | metagenome | biome: forest; material: soil | place: USA | collected 2012-03-12 | depth 0.3 m
AACAGAGGTGGGAGAAAGCTGGCGTACACACATCCAACCACACACCACCGTCCTGCGGGACACCCCCTGGTTCATCCAGGGTTTAGCTCTTTGACATTTTAAATTAGCGTCAGGCGATGCCTGAAGCGCCGCTTTCGGGTGACGCTTTGTGCCGGCGCTCCAACCATGGCCTCTCTGCAATGGAGAGCCAGGCCCGCTCGCGGTTCTTTGCGGAACTGCGAAGCCACGGCCGAATCCGCCTCGTCCGCGAGGCGGGTTGGAGGCGCGCCAAAATTGGCCAAACTCCAGCGCGAGGTTGCAAACTTCGCCTACTTGGGCGCCGCGTGTCTTTACGATTGAGCGGCAGGAGCGCCTACTGAATATCTGCCGGCTTCACGCCTTTCTTGCCTTTGTCGAAGCCGTAGAAAGTCGGTTGGTAGTCGCCAACCAGCGCGACGTCGGCTTTCTCGGGAATATCCAGGCCCACTCCCCAGTAGACGCCATTGACCAGGAGCCGGCGCAGACCTTCGTTGGGCAGGTCGGTGGCGGCCCCCATGGTTGTGCAGAGGACTTTGTTGGTCTTGCCGGCTTCGTTTGCTGGTTCGCGGGTCCAGGCGATGGGCATCATCGGGTCGTTGAGGCCCTGCTCCACGCCGTCGTGGCGCTTTTTGGGGCCGGCGGCGGGCTCGTCCGTGGTCTTCATGCCGGAGAGCACCTGCCCGCGGAAGAGGATCTTGCAATCGCTCGGCGGCGCAGCTTCATAGACATCGGTCGTCGTAAAGACATCCGACACGCCGCGGAGCAGCGGGTTGCCTTTGGCAGAGTCTTCGACGACGGCCCGAGTGGCCTGTTTCATGTGGCTGCCCCAGTGATTGACCCAGGTTTCGCCGAGCACCTGCCGGCCAAAGCCCCCGACCCAGTCGCCGTGGCTGTTATGGCTATATTTGGCGTACGTTGAATTGCCGGGAAAGTTGAACGCATGCGTGGCCGTGCGCAGAGCGACGAAAGGCTTGCCGGCTAGATAGTAGTCGGCGAAATGTTTCATCTGCTCGTCGGGCCAGCCGCGGAAGCGCAGCAGCATTACACAGGCGTCGGCCGAGTCGAGGGCTTCCAGGCCGGGTTCGTTGTTCTGCGTATTCGGGTCGATTTCGCCTGCCTTGTTTAGGGAAAAACAAACCGTGCATTTAAAGCCGTGGCGTTCGGCAAGAATCTTGGCGAGCTGCGGCAGGCCTTCCTCGCTGCGATACTCCTCGTCGCCCGAAAGAAAAACGATGTGCTTGCCCTTGCCCGGGCCTTCCTTGCCTTCGTAGACGACGGTTTCTTTCTCCGCGGCGAAGATCGGCGTCGCGGAAAGGAGACTGGCGGCCACCAGGAGCCGGCGAAATAGCGGGGAAAGGGTCGACATGGTGAAGAGCTAAACCGCGCACCCGGCAAAATCGAAGCGGGAAATTGCGGCGGAGAAATCCGGACGACGAATGGCGCGCGCGCTGGCAGAGTGCTGGCACGATGTCTCTCGCCCTTTCCAAGCTTCGCGCCACACCGCTGTCGCCGATTCGCGGTCTGCGCATGACCCCCGAGGAGTTGTACGCCCGGGTGCTGGCCTGCGATGCGTCTTACAACGGTCGTTTTCTCCTCGGGGTGCTCACCACCGGCACCTACTGCCTGCCCTCCTGTCGTGCTAAAAAGCCGAAGCTGGAAAATGTGCGTTTCTACGCGAGCTGCGAGTCGGCCCGCGAGGCCGGTTTTCGGGCGTGCTTGAAGTGTCATCCGGATGATTTTGCCCGTGGAGCCGATCCCGTGCTGGAAGCGATCGAGAAGCTGGCGGCGGAGATGTGGTCCGAACCGGCGAAGTTTCCAAATGTGCGGGCCGTGGTGCGCCGCTCGGGCTTCGGGGCCACTCGGCTCTTCGAGCTTTTTCGGCTGCACTACCATCTTGCGCCGGCGGATTTTCTGCTGCGGGCGCGGCTACGGCTGGTGAAGCAAGCGTTGTTGGACACGGAGACTCCGATTACGGAGATCGCCCTCGGAGCGGGCTTCGATGCGCTTTCGACCTTTCACGAGAATTTTCGCCGCGAGGAAGGGATGACGCCGGCGAAGTTTCGACGAGTGAAAGAGGAGTCGGGTTTCAAAATCGAGTTGCCCGCGGGATATTCTCTTCCCTATCTGCGCCGCGCCCTTGGCCGCGACCCGCACAGCGTCAATGAGCGGCTGGTTGGTGATCACTACGAGGCCGCAGTGACTCTCGACGGCGAGCCCGCGATGCTCGCGCTGGAATTGGCGAAAAAATTCATATCGGCTCGCGTTGACTGGTTGAGTGAAGCGCCTGGTCGACGTCAGCGAATCGCGCGAGGAGCGGCGGCGCACGCTCTGGTCACGAGGATCCTCGGTCTTGCGCAACCGGCGCTGGCGTTTGCGCGCCTGGCGCGCAAGCTGGGATTGGCCCGGCTCGTGGCGGATCGGCCCGGATTGCGGGTCAGCCAGACGCACTCGGTCTTCGACGGGTTGCTTTGGGCGATCATCGGGCAGCAGATCAATTTTCCTTTTGCGGCTCTGCTTAAGAGCCGGCTTTTCAAGCTTGCCGGGGCGCCGGCGGGGAATGGGTTGCATCATCCGCCGACGCCTGCCGCGGTGGCTGCGCTGGAGCCGGCCGAGTTGGTGGGCTTACAGTTTTCGCGGCAGAAGGCAGACTACGTCATCGGCACGGCGCGCCTGGTGGTGGAAGGTAAACTCGGTCTGGAAACTCTGCGCGAACTTTCGGCCACCCGGGCCGAGCGAACGTTGTTAGCCATTCGCGGCCTCGGGCCGTGGTCGGTCAACTATGTGATGATGCGCGCCCTCGGGTTTGCCGACTGTGTGCCCCTGGGAGATACCGGCGTCACGAGCGGGCTCCAGGCGCTATTCGAGCTGGAAGAGCGGCCCGATGTCGATGGCACCCGCCGGCTCATGGGCGCGTTCACGCCGTACCGCAGCCTGGCCACCGCCCACCTTTGGCAATTTACAAAAACGACACCGCCATGAAACTAACCTTCGATACCTTCAAGACCCCGCTCGGCGAATTTTCCGTCGGCCTGAATGCCGAGGGCGCTTTGATCTCCACCGCTTTTGGCGATGTCGCCGCGCTCGGCGAGCGCGCCTCGGCCGACGGCGCGAAGCGGGATGCTGGCGCCGCCCGGCTCGCCCGGGAACAATTACTCGAGTACTTCGAAGGCGGCCGCCGGGAATTCACCATGCAGCTGGCGGCGCAAGGCACGGCGTTTCAACGCGAAGTGTGGGATCGGTTGCGGCAAATTCCGTTCGGTGAGACGTGCAGCTATGCCGACCTGGCGAAAACCCTTGGCCGCCCCAAGGCTTTTCGCGCGGTGGGACAGGCCAATGGCGCCAACCCGATTTGCGTGATCGTGCCGTGCCATCGGGTGATCGCTTCGAGTGGCAAGCTGGCGGGATTTGCCTTTGGGGAAGACATCAAGCGCTGGCTGCTCAACCACGAGCGTGATGGGGAGTTGGGAGGAATGTGAAGAAGGGGAGGGATGAAAGAAATGACGGAGCGGACGTTGCCTACGCTATGGGGCCGCCTGGCTGCGCGGGTTTTCTACAACTCGTCAAACGTTGCCTTGCGGGCCCCCTTTGATCATTCTCCGCCGCATGCAGCAAATCCTCCTTGGCTCCAGTCAGCATCGTGTCAGTCGCCTCGCCTACGGGTGTTGGCGCATCGCGGAATCCGGCAATCAGGCGATCGATCTCCAGACCGCGCAGGGCGCGATCGATGCGGCGGTGGAGGCTGGCTACACGCTTTTCGATCTGGCGGACATCTACTGCCAGGGCCGCTGCGAAAGCGTCTTCGGCGCGGCGTTGCGCCAGCGGCCCGAGTTGCGCTCACGGATCTTCATCGCGACGAAGTGCGGCATCCGCCGGCCCGACGAGCCGGCTCCAGGGGCGCCTTACCGGTTCGACAGCTCGCGTGAGCACATCGTCGCGAGTTGTGAGGCTTCGCTCAAGCGGCTGGGAATCGACACGATCGATCTCTATCAAATTCACCGGCCGGATTGGCTCATGAACGCCGCGGAGGTCGCCGAAGCCTTTGCGCAATTGCAGCGCGAGGGAAAAGTGCGCGAATTCGGCGTGAGCAATTTCCTGCCTTCCCAAGTGACTCTCCTGCAGCAGGCGCTGCCGCAAAAATTGTTGGTCAATCAAATCGAGATCAGCTTGTTGCAGCTCAATCCCTTTCGCGATGGCACGCTCGACCAATGCCAGGCGCAGAAAATCACGCCCATGGCCTGGAGTCCGCTGGGCTCGGGATTACTCGGGGAAGGCGCGTCGAGTTTGTTGCCCGCGCAGCGGGTGTACCGGCCCTCGGCCGTCGTCGATGAGCTGGACCGCATCAGCCTCGCTCACGGCGCTATGCGTACGAATGTTGCGCTCGCCTGGCTGCTGAAACACCCCGCCGGCATTGTGCCCATCATCGGCTCGACGCGGCCGGATCGCATTCGCGCGGCGGCTGCGGCGGTCAATATTCAGTTGAGCCGGGAAGACTGGTATCGGCTTCTCGAAGCCTCAATGGGTGAGCGCTTGCCGTAACCGGCGTTTTTTCTGGAAGCTTCCGCAGCGAATGCCGCTGCGGCATGTGCTTTGACACTTGGGGCCGCAAGCTGGAGCTGATGAGTGATCCAACATTGACAACCGCGTCCCTTGCGGCATCCCTGATGGAGCTCACTCCACTCCATGAGACGCCCGCTGCTCGTCGTGTTGTTATCTCTGGCGTGCTGGCCCGCGGCCGGCGCGGTGGATGACTGGCTTGACCGACTCGACGAATCGCTCACCTTCAGCGCATTCGATCAGGCGCGCGTGCACTTCAGCGGCCTGCTCGATTTGGAAGGTTACTCTTTTTCGACGCCGGCGCCTGCGCTCATCGAAACAAATCGCGACCGGTTATTTAATCCGCGTCTCACGCTTTTCACAGACGTGCAGTGGGGCGATCACGTGTATGCCTTTGCCCAGACTCGCCTCGACCGCGGCTTCGACCCGAGCGGCAGTGATGCGCGGCTGCGCGCCGATGAATATGCCTTGCGCGTCTCGCCGTGGAGCGATGGCCGGGTGCGCTTGCAGATCGGAAAATTTGCGACGGTTGTCGGCAGTTGGGTCAATCGGCACGACTCCTGGACGAATCCCTTCGTGACCGCTCCGCTGCTCTATGAGAACCTGACCCCGGTTTGGGATAGCGATGCGCCGGATTCGCCGCAGACCCTGCGCGGCTGGGGGCATCTCACGGCGGCTTCCGGTTACACGGCGGCGGCCATTTCCTCGGATAAGTATTTGCGAAATCCGATCATCTGGGGACCCAGCTATGCCACGGGAGTGTCGCTTTCGGGCCGCCTCGGCAAGTGGGATTACGCGGCGGAGATGAAGAATGTCTCCCTGGCCTCACGCCCGGAAAATTGGGATCTGAATGGCGAGGGTTTTCAATACCCGACTTTTAGCGGGCGAGTCGGCTTTCGGCCGGATCCCCGATGGAATCTGGGCGTCTCGGCGAGCGCCGGTCCGTATCTGCTCCCCGAGGCGTACCCCACGATTCCGGCAAGCAGGAGCATCGGCGATTACCGTGAATTTCTCCTCGGGCAGGATATCGGCTTTGCCTGGCGGCATCTCCAGCTCTGGGCGGAAGTCTTCGAAACGCGGTTTCAGGTCCCAAATGTCGGCAATGCCGATGTTTTGGCCTACTACCTCGAGGCTCGGTATCAGCTCGCTCCGCAGCTTTACGGCGCCTTGCGGTGGAACCAGGAGCTTTACGGCCGGATCAATGACGGCCTTGGCGGATCGGCTCCGTGGGGCCGCGACATTTGTCGCGCGGACCTGGCGCTGGGCTATCGCCTTTCCCCGCGCATGCAGGTGAAGCTGCAATTGAGTCTGCAGCATGAAGAGCACGCGCTCCAGGACGTCGGCTACACTTTGGCGGGGCAATTTACGATTCGGTACTGACGAGTTCCGCCACGCTGGCCCGGGCTTTTTCCACCGCGATGCGGAGCCCATTCATCGAGATGGGCTTGGGCGCCACCACTTCGACGCAGGGAATGGTTTCCGCATCGAGGAAATCGCTGAAGCCACTCAGCAGAATCACCGGCAGCCGGGGGAACTGTGCCTTGATCGCCCGAGCCATTTGATCGCCATTCATCCCGGGCATGGCTTTGTCCGTGATCACGAGATCGAAGTCGTCCGATTGCATGAGGTTGAGCCCTTCCTGGCCGTGCGCGGCCTCGCGGACACTGTGGCCATCGGTCGTGAGAAAGGCGGCGATCACCTCGCGCACCTGCGGCTCGTCGTCGACCACGAGAATCCGGAGCGGCCGGGGCTTGGCCTCACGCTCCCCGAGACCGACCACTTCCACCTCTCCCTGGTGGACCGGCAGGCGCAGCACGAAGGTGGCGCCGCAGCCGGGCGCGCTGCGGATTTCGATGGCGCCATTGTGCCGCTCCAGCGTCCCGAAGACCATGGCCAGCCCGAGGCCGGTGCCGCGCTCGCCTTTGGTGGAAAAGAATGGCTCCAGGCAGCGCCGGCGCACCTCTTCCGTCATCCCGCCGCCAGTATCTGCGACTTCGATTTCGATAGCATCGCCGGCGTCGCGCGTCCGCAGGGTGAGCTCGCCGCCCTTGGGCATGGCGTCGACGGCGTTGAAAATGAGATTCATTAGCGCCTCACGCAGCTCGGTCTCGTTGCCGATGGCCAGGCGGCTGGGGGAGAAATCCCGCTCCACGCGGATTTCTGCGCCATTGGCCATGGCCTGGTCTTTCCACTTCGGGCTGGTGAGGGCGATGGCCTGCTCGATAAGCTTCTCCGCATCGACCGCGGTGAAGACCTCCGTGGTGTCGCGCACGCGGTAGAATTCACGGAGCCGGGCGACAATGCGGGCGGCGTCGGTCGCCCCGGTGTGGATGATTTCGATGTACGAAGAGGCTTTTGTCGTATCCGCGAGCACTGCTGGCCGGCTCAGCAGGATCTCGCTGAAGCCGACGATCGGCATGAGCGCGTTATTGAAATCGTGGGCGATGCCGCTGGCCATTTCACCGAGCGCGCGGAGCCGCTCCTGCTGGATGATTTGCTTCTGCGTGGAGCGCAGTTCGGCCAGGGCCTTTTCGAGCCGTCGATTGACGCTTTCCAACTCGTCGGCCGCGCGGCGGCGCGCCGTGATGTCCTCGAGGGCGCCTTCGAAGCGAAGCACCTCGCCGGCAGAGTCGCGAATGGCGCGCAGGCTTTGGGAAATCCAGATGTTTTGGCCGTCCTTGCGCCGCACCCGGCTCTGCCAGTCCACGGCCAGGCCGGCGTCGGCGGCGTGGTCGAGCAGCGCGATGAATTCCTCGGGGCGTTCGAAAAGGCGCTGGGGAATCGAGGGATCGTCGGTCAACTCATCCGGGCTGGCGCAGCCGAAGATGCGGGCGAGGGCGGGATTGGCGCTCAGGCACCGGCCTTCCGGCGAAAGGACGAAGATCCCTTCGATGGCGTTTTCGAAAATGCTGCGATACTTCCGCTCCGTGATCTCCAAGGCAGTTTCTGCGTGCTCCTGCCGCTGGCGGGCATCATCGGAATCCGCCGCGAGCTGGGCGACCGGCTGCGACAGCCGGCCGGCGGCAAAGTGCGCCGTGGCCAGTCCGCCGCAGAGCACGGCCAGGCCCGCCGCGGCAATCTTCCAGTCGAGCCAGCGTTGGCGTGCGGTCACCTCGGCCAGCGGATATACGCAGACCTCCTTCGCCGAGGTCCGCTGGGAGCCGATGCTGAAACCGCGGAAGAACAGAGAGTGTGGCGCTCCGCCGATTTCCACTGGAATGCCGCTGCCCTGGGTGGCTCCGGTCTCCGTGGCCTTGCGCAGTTCGGCTTCCAGACGAGTGCGGTCTGCGGGCTTCGCCGTCGGCATGAAGAGCCGGCCCCCGACCCAGAGGCCGCTCTGGGCCCCGGGTTCGTCGGTGCGGCCCAGAAAATCCGCCGGATCAAAAAAGAGCGCGAGCGTGCCGAGCCGTTCGCCGCGGTTGGGATCGATGACCGGGGTGGCGATGGCTTGCCACACGCCCTTGCCCACGGGCAACGCCAGATACGCCGTGCGTTGGGTGTCGCTCGCCAGCGCAGCCTCCTCGATGCGGCGATCTACCGCGGGCAAATCGGGATTGCCTCCTGGGAGCACCCGGCCGGCGCGATCCAGAAAGCGGAAGAAACTGGCGCGCGGCGGTCCGTCCTCGGCCTCGACGCCTTCGGTGCGCAAGGCGCCGCCCAATTCGCCCTCAGCGATGTCGTAAAAGTTTTCCGGTTCGTCTTCCAGCGCCGCGCGGATGCGTACGGACTCCGCGAGGGCGCGGCACGAAGTTGCGGCGGAGGCTTGGCGGAATTTTTGATCTTCCATCAGCGCCGCGAGCCGGGTGGCGAAGTGCTCCTTCAGATCCCGCTGCATGGCCGCGCCGGCATTGTGCTGGGCGATGACGATGAGGGTGACGGTCGCGAAGGCCACCAGGCTCATCATCCAGATCAGCGCATTTCGCCTGAAGGACGATGCCCGCCGGCTTTGCAGCTCTCCGTCCGCTGTCACGGGAAATCGAGATGCGCGACGGCGCCGGGTTTGAGATCGACGGGGTGCTCCAGGGTCGTGCGGCTATCGACCCAGGCTTTCACGACAAAATGGCCGGCCGGCAGGTTTTCCAGGCGATATTTGCCCTCCGGATTTGTCAGGGTGAAATAGGGGGTGTTGAGCACGAGGATGATGGCATGCATGTGCTCGTGGATGTCGCAGTGCAAGGGCACGACCCCCGGCTTGTCGAAGAGCTGCGACGGGATGGGCCGTTCATCGCCCCGGTAGCGCCCCAGGTCGAAACGCTTCGGCTTCGAGTAGGAGAAGATATTGTGAAAGGTGTCGTCGAGATTGGGAAAATCCACGATCGCGCCGACCTGCACCGGGAGCAGCGGAGTGACGAACGAAAGATTCTTCTGCGCCATCTCGGCGCGGGGCGGAGTTTTCGGCGGCGGGAAATCCCCGTCGAGGTAGATCACCGCGCGGGGTGGATCAGGCACAATCACCGAGGGATCCACGGCGCCGCCGTAGCGCTGATTGATAACCGGAGCGGCTGCGGGCTTGCGCAGCACGACATGTCCCTCGATGGCAATCTGGGCGCGCAAAAGCGATCCTGTCGAAAGAAGGAAAAGCGCGAGGACAACGAGGGTGGGGAGCTTCATCGCAAATACGCGATCGAGCAGGCCGAACGCCGCATGGGTGAGGGTTTAGGGTAGGAAACCGGAGTGCGGAGCAGATAGCGCGCCGGAATGCCCGCGATTCTGCCTACGAACCGTGCGCCGGCTCCGGGTGGCGTTTCAACATCTCCGTATGCCACGTCCAGCCTTCCTCCAGCGCTTCGATTTTGGTAAACGAATGCGTCGACGGATCTCCCGGATCGAATATCTGGAGCAGCGGTTGATTCCCGAGAAAAGCGGCCGCCCGGGAGAACGAGCTCTTGGTGGAAATGAGGCGGTCGCAGAGGCTGAGCACGCAGAGGTCGCCGAGGTAATCGCCGGCGTGGATGGAGCACGAGAGGCCGGCGAAATCCTCCGGCGATTGCTTCTCGTCCGAGCAAATGACGAACTGAACCGGCCGCGGGCTTTGCTGTGCGGCATACCAGCGCATGACGTCGGCATACTGCTGCACCGTGTAAAACCAGCGCCCGTCGCAATAGGTCCGGTAATCCGTGTGCCGGATGTGCACGCCGACGATCTCCGCGCCTTTTTCACGCAAGCTCTCGAGGTAGGCGCGCTCCCGGGACACCACGGGCTTCGGAAAGGCGAATTGCTGGCGAATGGCCTCGGCATGCTTCTTGAAGAACTCCGTGGCTTCGAACAGATACCCGGTAAGGAAGGCGATGCGGACGGGGGCCAGCGCGGCGGTGGTTTCCTCGCTTTCCAGATTGATCACCGCCGGGTAAAGTGCATCGATGTGCTTTACCGCCCCGCCGCTCAGGCGCTCGAGGCGCGGGGCAAAGCGGAGCAACTTGCGAATGAGCCAGAAAACGATGCGTCCATAAAACTCGGGGAGCAGGAAAAAGGGGAGGAAGGGCCGTCCGCGCAGGACATTTCGATGCAGGCGGGGAAACATCCTGGCATACCCGAAGAAGGTGACGTCGATCAGGATGCAGCCATGCTCGATCGCATAGGCCAGGAGATGGCCGTGGCGATTGAGGAGATTGCCAAGACGGCCGGGGTTATCGGAGACGAGGAGAACCTTCAGGCGCATGAGGCGGGACTCGAGCCAGGGAGGCGACGCAACGGCGATGGGCGGATGAAAAGGTAAACGGGTTTGAAGCGCCCGATCCTAAAACGAATGGCGAGAAATGCGAGGCAAAATACTGGCGGAACGTCGCCGGCGCGCGGACACTTTACGCGCCGGATCGCTCGACGGACTTGAAGGCAAACGCAAAGAAAACCGCGCCGACGAGCAGGGCGAAGGCGACCAGGGTGTTCCATGCGACCTTCTCCTTCAGGAATGTGACGGCAAAAACCATGAAAACGGTGAGCGTGATCGCCTCCTGGAGGATCTTGAGCTGGAAGCCGCTGAAGGCTCCGTAGCCCAGGCGATTTGCGGGCACCGCAAAGCAGTACTCCACCAGGGCGATGAGCCAGGAGACGAGAATCGCTTTCCAGGCGGGCCAGGAATGGCCGTATTTCAGGTGGCCGTACCAGGCAAAAGTCATGAAGATATTCGAGCAGACGAGAAGAAGGGCAGTGGACATGCGAAGATTTTAACGAGGTGAGCTGGCGCGACTATGGAAGGGCAGTGATTTGGCTGCCGGCAGGCGCCGCAGCCAAGCGGGAATGATGCAAAACGGGCAAAAATTTCGGTGGAGGGATTTATGGCGGAAATGTTAGTTTTTCGGAAGTGGCAGCCTGTTTGATCTTTTGAGCGCCAAGAAAATAAGTGAATCTTGATTGTTATTCTTCACCTGAGCAGTCGTCCGCTGCGGCCGGCATGTTATGCGGAGATCCCTCGCTGCGCTGCGCGCTACAAGGAGCCCAATGGGACGACGGCCTTGTAGCGGCGCGATGGCATGAGAATTGCCTCGCGAGAAGTGCGTAGATGAGGCAATCCACCCCGGTCGTCCTCAACGCGCTGCGGCGAAAAAGCGTCCGATCACATTGTGCCATACACCCCGCTATTCCCAAACCTGCTCATCCGAATCGCACTCTGGGCGTCATTTCTGCGCGTTCGCGCCCAGGGGCATCGCTTGGGGCTTCGGTTGGCCGAGCACTGGTTTTTCCAATTTCGCTGGCAGTTCCTCCCAAAGTGAATTTATCAACCGTAGCGTAATCTGAAGATGCAGAAATGAGTCACGACCTCGAGGGCGGCGCAATTGCAAATCCGCAGGCTGTAGAAGCCGCGCCTACGATTGCAGCTGGGAAGGATTGTAGCGTATCGCTTGATGATTGTGTGGCGGGGAATCTCCCGCCAGACGAGTCGCGACCCTGCCTCCACGATTTGATCTGGATCCAGGCGGCGCGGACTCCGGACGCCATTGCGGTGGTTTGCGGTTTGCAGCGGGTGACCTATCGCGAATTGGCGGAACAGGCCCTTAAACTCGCGGAGCGGTTGCGCAATCGCGGCGTGGGACGCGAAACCCTCGTGGGCCTGGCCGTCGGAAGATCCCCGACGATGGTGGCGGCAATTTTGGCGATCGTCGAGGCGGGCGGGGCCTACGTGCCGCTCGATCTGGCTTATCCAAAAGAGCGGCTGGACTTCGTCATTGAGGATGCCGCGATGCCGCTGCTGGTGACGGAACAGGCCTTTTCCGGTGCGTTTTCGAAAATGAGCGGGCGGATGGTCTTCACGGACGAGGCGGAGTCGAACGAGACCTGCGCCGATGGAGCGATCAACGAGACGTTTTCCGACCTGAAGGAAGGAGGTTCGCGCGCCGACAGGGCAGCGCGCGTCTCGGAGGAGAATCTGGCCTACGTCATTTACACCTCGGGTTCGACCGGAAAGCCCAAGGGAGTGTGTGTGGAGCATCGGAATGTCGTCGCCTTTTTGCAGTGGGCGCAGACGGTCTTCGATCCGGAAGAGCTCTCCGGAGTGCTTGCCGCGACCTCGATTTGTTTCGACCTTTCAGTTTTCGAGCTGTTCCTGCCGCTGATCACGGGTGGCACGGTGATTTTGGCAGCCAACGCCCTCGAACTGCCGGCGCTGGCTGCGCGCGAGGAGGTCACGCTCATCAATACCGTGCCCTCGGCCATCGCCGAACTCGCGCGGGCCGGCGCCATTCCGAGTTCAGTGCGGACGATCAATCTGGCCGGCGAGCCGCTGTCCCAGGCGCTCGTGGCGAAACTCTATGGCCAGGGGACCGTGTGCAAGGTTTACGACCTTTACGGCCCTAGTGAAACGACGACCTACTCGACCTTTGCCCTGCGCTCGGCGGATAGGCCGGCCACCATTGGGCGCGCGATTACTGGGACGCAAGTCCACCTGATGGACGAGGCCGGCCGGCCGGCTCCAGAAGGTGAACCGGGCGAGCTCTACATCGGCGGCGCCGGAGTGACGCGCGGTTATTGGAATCGACCGGAATTGACGGCGGAACGCTATGTCTCCGATCCTTACTCCAGTGATCCGGAAGCGCGGCTTTATCGCACCGGCGACCTGGCCCGCTGGCTGGCGGACGGCAACCTGGAATTCCTGGGACGCTTGGATCAGCAGGTGAAAATCCGGGGCTATCGCATTGAATTGGGCGAGATCGAGACCGTCCTTTCGACCCATCCCCAGGTGGCGACTTGCGCGGTGGTGGCGCGGCGCCGCGGTGAAGAAGAGCGGATGCTGGCAGCATTTGTCACGGGGCCGGAAAGCGCGACGCTTGCGGTGGGGCCGCTGCGCCGCTGGCTGGGGCAGACGCTCCCGGAATATATGATCCCGGCATCGTTCACAGTGCTGCCGGCGTTGCCACTGCTCGCCAATGGCAAGGTGGATCGAAAGTCCCTCGAAAGTTATCATGGGAAAGCGCTGGCCGCGGGCGAACCGCTCGCTCTGCCGGCCACGGAGACGGAACAAGCGCTGGCGGAAATCTGGCAAGCCACGCTGGGCGTGGAGCGCGTGGGGGTTGACGATCGCTTTTTCGATCTGTGCGGGCACTCCCTCCAGGCCATGGCCGTTTGCTCGGAAGTGACGCGCCGGCTCGGCGTGAAAGCGCCCGTTCAGTGGATGTTTGAACATCCGACGATTGCGCAATTTGCCGCGCGTCTGCGCGCCGGGGAGCAGGGCCCGAATGCCGGCGCCGTAATTGCCAAGACCGACGTCGACGGTCCCCGACCGATGTCCTTCGGCCAGGAACGCATGTGGCTGTTACAACAGTCGCTGCCCGATCCCGCGACGTATAACGAACCCATTGCTTTTCTCCTGCGGGGAGCCGTGGATGCCGAGCGCGTCTGCCTGGCTCTGCAAGCGATGCAGGAGCGGCGCGAGATTCTGCGCACGGCGCTGTTCAAGCGCGATGAAGTGTTATTGCAGGAAGCGCTGCCGTATCTGCCGACGCCGTGGCGCGAGCTGGATCTGCGCGATGCGCCGTCGGAAGCGCGAGACTCCACCCTGCGAGCGGAGCTTCTGGCGGAAGCTCGGCGGCCCTTCGATTTGGCCCGACCGCCTTTGTGGCGGGCGCTTTGGGTGACGCTGGCGGAAGGAGAGCACGCTCTGGCGCTGACCTTTCACCACAGCATCGTGGATGAGTGGACGCTGCGATTGCTCCTGCGCGAGCTGGAGACGCTCTACGCGGCCGCGAGCGGCGGGGCCGCTGCGGCGCTGGAGGAATTGCCGATTTGTTATGGAGATTTTGCCGAATGGCAACGGCGGCAGCTCGAGGGCGAATCCGGAGAACAGCTGCGCCGCTATTGGCGGGAGGCGCTGCGCGATCTGTCAGCGCCGCTGGAGTTGCCGGCGGATCATGCCCGGCCGACTCGCGGGAGCGGGCGGGGCGGCGCGCAGCCGTTTTCGCTGGAGGCTTCGCTGACCGCGCCGTTGCGGGAATTGGCGCGCCGCGAGGGTGTTACTTTATTTACTTTGTTGCTCGCAGCCTTCGAGGTTTGGCTGCATCGCTATAGCGGGCAGGACGATTTGGTGGTGGGTACGCCGATGGCCATGCGCGAGCAGCCGGAGACACAATTGCTGGCGGGCTTTTTCTTGAATACTCTGCCCATTCGGGCGCGGTTCGAGGGCGCGCCGAGTTTTCTGGAGATCCTGGCCCGCACGCGCGATACCTTGGTGGGCGCCTATCGTCACGCCGAGCTGCCGTTTGAGCAGATTGCCGATCTGGCCCAGGAAGGGGAGGGAAGCAAGATGCATTCGTTATATCGGGCGTTGTTTGTCCTGGTGGAGGAGCGCTTGCCGAAATTGCAACTCGGCGAAGTGCGGTCGCAACGTTTGCCGGTCTCCACGCGCACGGCGAAGTGTGATGTTACTTTGAGCCTCGAGGCGGTGGGCGATGTTTGGGACGGACAGCTGGAATACGATGCCGACCTGTTCTCGGAAGAAACCGCCGGCCGCATGGCCGGGCACTTTTGTGAACTGTTGCGTTCCATCGCGCGGGATCCTGCGCAGTCGATCGCTGAGGTCTCCCTGGTTGCGGAGGAAGAGCGGCGCCGGCTTCTGGAATGGAGCGGACAGGAGACTGACTACCCGCGGGAGAAATGCGTGCACCAGCTTTTCGAAGACCTCGCGCAACGCACGCCAAATGCGATCGCTGTCGTGGGCGCCGGCCAGTCGATTTCCTACGGCGCCCTCAATGAACGCGCCGATCGCATTGCCCGCCGTTTGCAGGCCTTGGGTGTCGCACGCGGCGACTTGGTGGGCCTGAAGATTGAGCGTTCGATTGAAATGGTGGCTGCGGTCCTCGGGATCTTAAAAACCGGCGCAGCCTACTGGGCGTTGGAAGAGAACCTGCCCGACGAACGCTATCGCCTGTTGCTCGAGGAAGCCCGCCCGCGCGCGCTAATCTTTCGGAAGGATGCAAATGGTTTGTCCGCCCTGGAAGGAGTTGGCGTGGTTGCTGCCGTCGAAGAATTGCTCGAGCCTCTTCCGAACGATCAGCCCCCGGTCTCGTTCCCAGCGGGCGAGGCGTCCGACGCGGCTTATGTTAACTACACGTCGGGATCGACCGGCCGCCCCAAGGGAGTCGTCGTCCCGCACCGAGGCGTTGTGCGTCTGGTGAGATCGACGGATTACCTCTCGCTCACGGCGGAGGAAGTTTTGCTCCATGTGTCGCCGTTGTCCTTCGACGCCTCGACCCTCGAGCTCTGGGGCGCCTTGCTTAATGGGGGGCGCGTGGTCCTGATGCCGCCGGGCCCGCCGGCGCTGACGGAGCTGGGCGAGATCATTCGGACGCAAGGTGTCACGACGCTGTGGCTCACCGCGGCATTGTTTCACCTCATGGTCGACGAGCGCCTCGAGGATCTGAGGCCGCTGCGGCAACTCGCGGCTGGCGGCGATGTGCTCTCGCCGGAGCGCGTAAATGCCGTCCGTCGCGCGCTGCCGCACTGCCGCATCGTCAATGGGTATGGCCCGACCGAGAATACGACTTTCACCTGTTGCTTCCCGGTGACCGAGGAAGTGGCTCCAGGCGCCAGCGTCCCCATCGGGCGTCCCATTCCCAACACCCGGGTCTACGTGCTCGATGGAGCCAGACAGTTGGCCCCGCTCGGCGTTGCCGGCGAATTGTACGCCGGCGGCGATGGCGTGGCCTGTGGTTATCTCCATGAGCCGACGCTCACGACGGAAAGGTTTGTTGCCGATCCATTTTCGGCGCAGGCCGGCGCCCGCCTTTATCGCACCGGGGATCGCGTGCGCTGGCGCGCCGATGGCAACCTGGAGTTTCTCGGGCGGATGGATTCACAGGTGAAAATCCGCGGTTTCCGCATCGAACTCGGCGAGATCGAGTTTCAGTTGCGCGCCCACCTGAGTGTGCGCGAGGCGCTGGTCGTCGCCCGCGAGGATCGCCCCGGAGAAAAGGTCCTGGTCGCCTATCTCGTCGCCAAAATCGAAAATCGGCCGGATGCCGCCAGGATGCGCACGTACCTCGCACTCACGCTGCCGGAGTATATGTTGCCCGCGGAGGTCGTGTGGATGGAGCGCTTTCCGCTGACTCCGAGCGGCAAGATCGATCGCGCGGCCTTGCCCGCGCCAGAGCGAAAGGAATCCGAGCCGCTCGATGAGCAAAGCCAGCCGGTGAATCTCCTCGAGCTCGAGTTGCTCCGAATCTGGCGGAAACTTTTCCAACGGGACGACATCGGCCGCTATCACAATTTCTTTTCCCTGGGCGGCAACTCCCTGCTGGCTGCGCAGTTGGCCGCGGAAATCGGAAATCTCCTGGGACGCAAGCTGCCGATTGCCGCCCTCTTTCAGTCGCCGACCACTGAATTGCTCGCGCAGCGACTTGCCGATGACGACTGGGCGCCTCTCTGGAGCTCGCTCGTGCCGCTGCAGCCGTTGGGCACCAAGCCGCCGCTTTTCTTCATCCATGGCTGGGGCGGCGATGTTTTTAGTTATCTGCCGATGGCGAAGCTCTTGGGCAGCGATCAGCCGACCTATGGGGTTCAAGCGGTCGGTTTGGACGGTCGATCGGTGAGGCATACCACCGTGGACGAAATGGCCGCGCACTATGTCCTGGAGATCCGTTCTCTGCAGCCGGAAGGGCCCTACTATCTTGGTGGATTTTCCATGGGCGGACTCCTGGCCTACGACGTCGCACAGCTCCTCGTTCGCGACGGACACGAGGTCGCTCTGCTTGCGCTGCTGGATAGCGCGCCCGTCGGTCCGGTCGCCTGGCCGCAATATCTCCAGGTCATGCTGGGGGTATTCCTGGAGCGCATGATGCTGCACGTGCGCAATTGGCTGAAAGCGCCGTGGAAAGAGAAGGTCGGCTACGTGCAGGAGCGCATGGAATCGACCCGCCAGATCCTGGCCAAAAACCGACAGCGGCCTCCGGCGGTCACCAGTGCGCCACAAATCGGGTCGGAACCGCCCGCAGTGCCCGGCTATGGGGACTATTACTACGCGGTCGCCTGTGCCCATCGGCTGAAACCCTACCCGGGCAAGGTCGAAGTGTTCGAGAGCGACGAGGCCGATCACCTATCGCGTCTGTATTGGCGAAGCCTGGCTCGCGGCGGCGCGATTTTTCACCGCACGCCCGGCCAACACATGGCCCTGCTGAGGTCGGAAGAGTGCAGGGAGGCGCTGACGAAACAAGTGCTCGAGTCGCTGCAGCGCGCGCAGGCGGAAGCCAGCCGAAAATAGGACGGTCGCGCCATGCGCCAGTCAAGCATGGCCGCGACCATCGTGTTCTCTCACGAAATCCCGGCTCGCCGGGAGAGCGCGGATCCTTATTTTGGAATCAGCGTGATGTAATCCAGCGCAAGTCCGTAACCGCCGGACGCCGCATTCTTTCCCATCACGGTAAATTTAAACCACTTGTCACTCGTCGAGCCGGCGGTGTACGTCCCGAGATCGGCTTCATTGTAACTTGGCGTGGGATTGTAAGTATCCACGGTGGTAAAAATCGCCGGACTGCTCGTGCTGCCGGCCTTCGTGATGGAGAGTTGGAATTCCCCTTTGTTATACCAGGATTTGACGCCGACTCGCAGGTCGTAGGATCCGGCGCTGACCGCGGGCACGACCACCGTGACGGCTTGGCCCGTGGCGGTCGCGTCGAAGAACAGCGCCGCCTGGTTGCTGAAAATGGGATCCTGCGAGACTCGCGCGGTCACTCCGGAAGTCTGGGAGGCAATGGCGAGCGATTCCATTTCGTCCAAGGTCTCGGTGAAGGGCGAGGCGAGCGGCTGGCGAGGCGTGCCGCCGCCGCCGATGGTCGTGGGCGTGTTATTGGTCACCGGGCGGAGGTACTGCCAGACCTTGGATAGGTCCCAGCCCATCTGTGTCACCTGAGACATGCCGACGGCGGCATCTTCCACCACGATGAGATCGGCCCCGGCGGAGTCGGTGACATAGACGCCGTAGTTTTGCATCGCCGTGGCCAGCATGAGGCCGCCCGTCGTGAGACCGAGGCCGCTCAGATTGACCGATGGCGGAATGGCTGCAAGTGTGCCCATGGGGCAGTGGCCGGTGTAGGTGGCATTATCATCCGCTGTCGCCGGCCAGATGTAGCCGCCCGTCGGTCCTAGCTGGCTGCGGCCGATCGCTACGGCCAGCGCATGCGGAATCACTCCGGCCTGCACTTCCCAGACGCGGATCGTCCCGGCGAAGGCGCTGCCTCCATAGGCCTTGGCGCCGCCTCCCCCGATGCCGGTGCGATCGAGCGGGTTTTGCGTGTAGGTGCTGCACAGCCAGTTGCCCGGGCTGGCGGAATTGGCGTGAAATTGCCAGAATTCGTTGATGTGATACTTGTTGGGATCGGCGATGAGCATGTGCGCATCGCCGGGGTAGGGTGGTGGCGAGATGGAATTGGAGATCTGCAAATAGAGATCTGTCGTCACCCCCGTGTAGGGATTCTGCTCGATGATCTCACGCAGCGGATCCGAAGCCGCAGAGAGGCTGATATCCATGGTTCCCACATTGTAGCCGGCCGGATTATTGATCAGGCTTTGGGTCCGCGCATCCGTGGCGCTGGCGTAGATCGCGCCGGAGCCGATCGGCATGTTCCAGGGAGAGTTCGTCGCAAACGGCCAGAGCCAGGGATCGCGGGCGGACGCCGTCCGGCTAAAAGTCGTGACGAGAGCAGCCGATGCGAGCAGCGGGATAAACGCAGGGGTGAGGCGGGAGGGGAATTTTGGCATGGATTTATCGAGGGGAGAGGTCGCGGACATAGGGGATGGCGAGGAGGGGACTGTCGTCGGCGCGCCGCGGATTTGTGCGGGCGAAAACGATGAGATAGCTTTGGATCTTCCGGCTTCGTTGCTCAAGTGACCGTTTACTGCACAGTAGAGTAAGGGAGAATCGAGGCCGTCGCCTTGGTTGAGAACCCTGGAAATCGTCTATCCGTCGGCGCCTCCAGGATGCTAGAGTGCGCGGCATGTCCCCCCAGACAGTCACCCTGCGCACCATCGCGCGCGCCGTGGGCGTTTGCCCGACGACCGTGTCGCTGGCCCTGCGAAATTCACCCCAACTTCCGGTGGCAACGCGCGAGCGCATCCGCCGAGTGGCCGATGCCATGGGCTACCGCCCCGATCCCCGCGTGCGCGCCTGGTTGGCCTCGCGCCGTGGCCCAGGCGCGAGCAATGGCGAGGCGCTCGCGTACCTCAATCCTTTTCCCGATGACCGCGCGTGGGAAAAATCGCCATCGATCATTTGTTTTCACGACGGCGCGAAAGCCCGCGCGGAGGAATTGGGCTTTCGTTGGGAGACGCTCTGGTTTCGCAAGTTGGGGCTCAGCCAGCGGCGATTAGACGCGATCCTCGCAGCGCGCGGGGTGCGCGGCCTCATCATTGGTTCCTTTCCCGAGGCGCATGCGCACTTGCGCCTGGACTGGAAGCGCTACGTGGCGATCGCCCAAGGCATGTCCTTGTTGCGTCCCGAGTTGCCGCGGGCCTGCAACAATTACTACGAAACGATGGGGACGCTGTTGCGGAATTTAACCAAGCTCGGCTACGAGCGCGCCGGGCTTTTCATCGATGAAAATTTCGATGACCGCTGCCGGCATCTCTGGCTCGCGAGTTATCTGGTGCATGCGCATGAGCGCGCTCGGAGCAAGTTGCCGCCCTGCATCGTGAAGGTCGAGGAGCGCCGGATCTTCGAGCGCTGGCTGAAGCGCCACCGGCCGGATGTCGTGGTCGCGTCAGGCTTGCACGTGTATGGCTGGCTGAAGGAATTGGGTTTCGCCGTGCCGGCGGAAGTGGGTTTTGCCAGCTTCAATCTGCAATCGACCGAGGAGTGGCGGGGGATTTCCGGGATGAACCATCAGATGCATGTCTGCGGCGCCGTGGCGGTGGATTTTCTCAGTGGACGGCTGAGCCGAAACGAAGCCGGCCTCGCTCCGGTTCCCGAGACCGTGATGACATCTGCCGTCTGGATCGAGGGTAAGACGGCTGTGCGGCGCGCGGTGGATATATAACAATGTTCTTTAACAAGAGTCTGTCCCGAAGCCGGCTTTAGGCTGGACCCGGCCGGTTTTGTGCGGGAGCTTGCTCCCGCTTTGTCCGCGTGGCATCTCAGGGAGCCGTCTGCTCCACTCGGTGTTTCGGGAGCGCTAACTTACTGTCAGCGTTCTTCCTCGCCTGGAGTCTTTGCCTCCGCCTCATCTTCGGCCGCTTTGCCGTCGCCGTATCCAAAGAGAAACGCCTCCTCCGCCGAAGTCGTCGGCGACGCCGGCTGCGCTGGCGCACCCTCCGGCCGCGCGCCGCGCCGGAGGTCGGTTTTGCTCAGCCGTTTCATACCGTTGTTACATCATGCACGCGCCGGCTTCGACGGTGGCGGCATCGATGAGATCCTTGTGCCGCAAGGCGCCTTCCAGCAGCGACAGCATGCAGAGTTTATTGATGTTGCGGCAGACGCCTCCGGAAAGTGAGTGCACTGCGGCAAAGGCCTCCGACGAGAATACGGCCTCGATGCGGCCCGCCACCATGAGGCGAAATTTCACGTACTGCTCACACTCCTCCGCGCTCATCGGCTCGAGCGCGGCGCGCAGGTACATGCGGTTGCGCAGCGATTCGTAACTCGGATGCTCCAGCCGCGCCGTGAAGCGAGCTTCACCGATCAACACGCAAGTCGTCAGTTTGCGCTCCGGGATCTCGATGTTGCTGATCGTGCGAACGAGATGCAGGCAGTCGGTGCTCAGGAGGTGGCACTCGTCGACGATGAGCACCAGGCGGCGGCCCGACTGGTGCAGATCGATAATGTAGTCACTGAGGATGCGCAGGAGATCGTGGGTGCGAGTGAGGCCTTCCGGAGCCGCCGTATTCAGCTCACAAAGTATCTCGCGCAGCAGTCCGGTCTTGCTCAGCCCCGGACTCACGAGCACCAGCGCCGTCTCGTATTTCAGTGGGTCGAGCTCTTGCAGGAGGACCTGCGTGATGAGCGTTTTGCCCATTCCGCTCGGGCCGGTGATCATGGCCATGGAGATGTCGTGCTCGATGGCGAGCCGCATGCGGGTGTAGGCCGCGATGTGGCTTTCGGTCTGGTACAGATAGGCGGGATTCACTGCATCGCCGAAGGGGTTCTCGCGCAGTCCGTAGAACCGGACGAAATCGCCGCGCATTCCCGCCGCCTGGCGGCGCGCTGCTGCATCGTCGTGATGCGGCGTGGATTTCTCGACGAGGGCGCCCAGGTCTAGCTCACGAACGCCGTTGGCGGCCGGAATGGCGTGGGCGCGGGCGGCCGGAAAATCGACATGGAGGATTTCCGCCAGATTGACGGTGGGCTGGGTAGACATGGGACTTTGACGGTGGAGGCTTAGGCAGCGGAAATGCCGGCCGCGAGAAGATTTTCGCCGGCATCGGCTGCGGCGTTCGGAGACGCGGCGGCGGAGTCGTGCAGTTGACGGAGGCTTCGGGAAAAATTTTGAAAGAGACGCGCATCGGCCGAGTCAGGAGCATGCGCGACGATGGGGCGCCGGGTTTGGTTGGCTTCTTCGATGGCGCGCTCACGCGGCAGCCAGCCGAGCGTGGGAAGATCGTACGATAGAAAGCGCTGGGCACATTGGCTGATCCTGTTGCTCACGGCGTCCGCGTCGGCTTCGCTTTCGGCTTGGTTGACGATGAGGCGCATCCGCCCTCGCATGCCGGCTTCACGACAGACTTTTACCGTGCCGTAAGCATCGAGCGTGGAAGCAATGTTTGGTGTGGAGACCACCACGATGTCATCGGCTGCGGCGAGGAATTTCGTGACCTGATCGGCGATGCCCGCGCCGGTGTCGATGATGGCCACATCGAAGGTCGCCGCAAGGGCAGAAATCTCACGCACGAGTCGGTCGAGCAGGCCACCGGAGAGGCTGGCCAGCCGGGCATTGCCCGAGCAGCCGCAAAGCACCTTGAGTCCGGCGGGCCCGTCGGAAAGCAGTTCGGCGATGGGAGCTTTGCCTTCGACCACATCGAGCGCCGTGCCGCGGGGATTGATGCCGGCAAAGACATGGACATTGCCCAGTCCCATGTCCGCATCCACGAGCAGAGTGCGGAGCCCTTGCTGGCTGAAGGCAATCGCCAGATTTACCGAGATGGTCGTTTTGCCCACGCCGCCTTTGCCACTGGTGGTGGCGATGATCTGGGGGCGCCGGTGATTCCGGTGCAACCGCTCGTGAACGAAAGCCAGCGGCTCGCCTTGCACAAAGACGAGGTCGTGTAGCTTAACGAAAAGGTCGAGCTCCCATTCGGCGAATGTTGCGGTCTGCAACGTCGCTGCCGATTGAAAGAACTCTTTGAATTCCATTTCGAGAAAGCGCAGCCGCGCCGGCTCGATACCCGTTATCCGGGCGGCGGATTCCACTGTATAGCTGGATTTGGGGTGCATGTGATACCCGCGTTAAAGATGCGAGAGCCGTAAAGAATAAGGGAAACGCTGCAAGTCGATTTTCCCCCCAAGTGAGCCAGCTCTACATCTTGTGGCGAAATTTGTATTGACCCACAAGATGTAGTGTGTTACGAACCGCAGAGTCAATGTCTAATTCGGTAAGAATCTGCATTAATTCTTTTTCCCAATAAGCGCGGACCTTCACTTCTATTGCATTTGCTGCGGCTTGAACCTGGAAATGGGTTGTGAGCACGCCGGGAGGGTATGCACGTGTCCGGGATGCGCAGCAGTGACTCCGATCCCGCCTACAGCCGCGGCGATGACGCCTATAGCCGCAGCGCGAAGGATGGCGCCGGCGCGATTTGCCACTGCGGGTTTTCATTTGAATTTCCAGTGTGTGGAGTGTCTCGGTGAGATCGAAATGGAAGCGCACTCACCACTCACCGAGGTCATTTGCCCGGGATGTGAGACGCGAGTGGAAGCTCCGCAACTCCGGCTCGCTGGCGCCGAATTGCCGCAGGCGAAGATTTTCCGGCCTCCGACTCTGCTCTCCAAGGAAGAAGTGGCGTTTCTGAGCGGGCTCCCGGAGGGCCCAACCGGCATCAACCTGGCCGCATCGAATACGATCCGGCCGAGACCGCATGGGCGCTGAGCGGATCATTAAGCGGGATTGTCCGTCGTGCGGGGTATCGATATCACTGGGAGCGCGAACGCTGAACAAGAAGATCCGCTGCCCGCAATGCCGTCATCTCGTGGTGGTGGAGGATGCGGCGCCCGTGGAGCTAAAGGCGGAAGAAGCGCCGGCCGTGGTCGCCGTGAAAACGCCGGAAATCTCGGAATCCGTCGAGCAGACAGAAGCGCCCGAAGTCGTTGCCGAGCCCGTCGAACCGGCCAAGGCCAAGCCATCATTGCCGCCAATGCCCGAATATCCCGTCCTGGATGCCAGCGAACGCAAGGTCTTGTTTGACATTATCGGCTCCGTAGAAAAATCGCCGGATCGAACGCATTTCGTCTTTATCAAGGACCTCGGCGTGGCCAGCGGAACCTATAAAGTGGCGCCGGACAATCGGCAGCCGCTGGCGGAGTTGAAGGCGATCCTCAATCGCGAACCCGCGGCGGTGGAGGGTCCCAAGACCAGCGCTCCAAAACGGTCGGTGGTCCGGGTGGAGGAAGGCAGCCCCGCGAAAACCGCTGCGAAGGGTGCTTCCATGGAGACTCAGACCGTAACCGAAAGCGGCGAGTCCCTGGAGGAAATCCGCGAGATGTTCCGGCGAAATCTGGCCTCGCGGCGTATATAGCGCCAAAGGCGCGCCAGGGAGGGGGGGGCATCTTGCCGACCAGGGGGGCGAAGGCGGCGGTGGTAGGAGTGTAAAAAGCCGGGGGTTTTGCCAAGTGCCGCCGAAGGTTCACGTTTCCCTTTCGCTAATAACCAGTTGCCCGCCAAATGGCAGAAAACTGCCCAGATTGGCTGAAGTCCCAAGGCGCAGCTTTCAGCCACTTGGCATGAAATCTCGGCGCCCCGTGGGGAACCAACGCGCTTTACAGACCCGCCACCACCGCCTTCGCCCCCCGCCTGGCGGCAAGATGCCTCCACTTGGGTCGCCCCTCCGACTACTCCTTCGCCGCCGGCGCGTCGCCGGGAAGATGAAAGGCCAGACCTTCGCTATTCCACGACGTCGAGCCATCGTCCGCCGCCGGTTTGTGCGTCGTGGTCGTCGATGCAGAAGGCGAAGCGCCCGCCGGCCGTGGCGTGGGCGCCGCCTGCGATGCGACCTCGCGAGGCGCACTCTTTTTCCCCGCCGAGGCCTTCCCTGGCAAGGGCGGCGGAACCGAACCCGACGAGCGCAAAGCAGCGATGCTCTCCTCGAGTCCCGAATTCAGAATGCTGCCTTTAAGCAAATTCGCGCCCTTGTTGCCGCTGCTGTTGTTGTTGGAAAAATGCGGCGACTGCTCGTCATAGGGCGTGGCCAGCGCGGCGATCGGCTCAGGCAGTGGTCGCACCGGCCTTGAGGAACTGATCACAAGATGCGTCGGGGTCGATACTGTCACGACAGGTACGGAAGGCCCGGCGGCGCCCGGCTTTGCCGCGCCGGTCGTAGCGCCCTTAGCACCAGCCGCAGCCGGGTGGCCGGCAATCAATGCTGGTTGCGCCGGCGCTGCGGGCGGCGGAGGCGGAGGCGGCGTATACTTCGAGTAGTGCGGCAGGTGCTCTGGGACGATCGTCACTGCGGCCCCCACGGGCAGCGTCTCGTACAGCTCGATCACATCCGTCGTGCGCATACGGATGCAGCCCCAACTCACGTTCTTTCCCAGCTTATTTTCCTCCGTCGTGCCGTGGATATAAATGCTGCGGGCCTTGGCGTTGCGATTCTGCTCCTCCAGGCCTTCCAGCCACATGATGCGGCTCACGATGGGATCGCGACCGGGCGCGTTGACGGGAAGCACTTCGCCGGTTGCCGACCGATGCTTGATCACCGCGCCGGGAGGAAGGTCGCCGCCGATCTTGTCGCAAACCTTGAGCCGGCCGACCGGGGTGCGGTAGCTGCCCAAGCCGTCGCCCGTCCCGAAACGGGACGTGCTGATGGGAAATTTGACGACGAGCCCGCCGTTGCACAGGAGGGCCATGCGCTGGTCGGCTACGCTGATCACCGCTTCCACGGTTCCATTGAGCTCACCGTCGGCGAAACCGGCGGAGATTGACGCGAGGAGGGCGAGTGCAGTCGTGGCAATGATGGAAATTCTCGGCACGGGCGGCTGCTTTATCCTGATTCATAAAAAAATACAACCCCGGGTTTTTTCAAACGACCGCTCTTGGACTGCTTCGCAGGGAGCGACGGCGGGATGTCCTCCGTTCGCCAGCGCCCAGCCCTCGGGAGCGTTGCCGCTATCGGAAGACGTTTGATAAAGCCAGATCGACGAGTTCGCTGCCCCGTCCGCTCAAAACCGCCTTGATCGCCCATAAGTTGAACCCGACCGCCTGTTCCAGCTTGATCGTCGGCGGCATCGCGAGCTCCATCCGATTGACGACCACTTCGACCAGGGCTGGCCCATCGTGCGCAAAGGCCTCGACCAAAGCCGGTCTGACGTCCGCAGGATCTTCCACCCGTAGGCCGTGAATTCCTGCGGTCTTCGCCAGATCGGCGAAGCGAGGGTTGACCAGCGTAGTGCCATTTTCCAGGAAGCCGGTGGCCTTCATCTCCAATTCGACAAAAGCGAGGGCGCTATTGTTGAAAACCACGATTTTCACCGGGACTTTCAACTGCTGCAGGGAAAGGAGGTCGCCCAGCAGCATGGCCAGCCCTCCGTCGCCGGAAAGCGTCACCACCTGCCGGCTGGGAAATTCCAGCTGCGCGCCGATGGCTTGCGGCAGGGCGTTGGCCATCGAGCCGTGGTTGAATGAACCAAGCAGCCGGCGCTTCCCGTTCATGCTTAGATACCGGGCCGCCCAGATCGTTGGCGTCCCGACGTCGCAGGTGAAGATCGCATCTTCGGCGGCGACTTCGTCGATCATTTTTGCGACGTATTGAGGGTGAATCGGCTTCTTCCCGGGATGCCCCACGGCCAACTCGTCCAATCCTTTGCGGACCTCTCGGTAATCCGCGGTAAATTTCTCCAGGTGCGCGCGGTCGGACTTCGGCTCGATTTGGTCCATCACCGCGTTGAGCGTCTCTTTCACGTCCCCGATCAGTCCCAAGTCGAGGCGGGTTCTGCGCCCTAGGTTCTCTCCCCGGCGGTCGACCTGGATGACGGTTGCCTTTTCCGGGTAAAATTGCCGGTAGGGAAAATCGGCGCCGAGGATCAGCAGCGTGCCGCATTCCATCATGGCGTGGGATCCGGAGGAAAAGCCGATCAAGCCGCTCAAGCCGACGTCATATGGGTTGTCATACTCGACATATTCCCGGCCGCGCAGGGTGGTGACGATAGGCGCTTTCAGCTTGTCCGCGACTTGCATCAGCTCCGCATGCGCGCCGGCGCATCCGGCCCCGGCCAGGATTGTCACCGACGTTGACTCGTTGAGCAATTTAGCGAGCGCGGCCACTTCACTGTCAGACGGTCGGAGGAGCGGCTCGACCCGCTGGATGCTGGCGCTGGGCTTGCGATAGTGAGTCTGCAGGAGCGCGATGTCTCCTGGGATGGCCATTACGGAAACTCCCTGCCGGGCGAGAGCGGTCTGGATGGCGATTTCCAGCACCCTGGGCATTTGTTCCGGCCGGGACACCAGTTCGCAGTAGTGGCTGCAATCCTTGAAAAGCTGATCCGGATGGGTTTCCTGAAAATAGGAGCTTCCGATCTCGCTGCTGGGGATGTGCGCCGCGATCGCCAACACCGGCACGCGGCTGCGGTGGCAATCGTAGAGACCATTGATGAGATGCATGTTTCCCGGCCCGCAACTTCCCGCGCAGACTGCCAGTTCGCCCGTGAGATGCGCTTGCGCTCCCGCGGCGAAGGCCCCGGTCTCTTCGTGACGCACGTGAATCCACTCGATGTCTTTGCGTTTTCCGATCTCCTCCAGAAGACCGTTCAGGGAATCCCCTACGACTCCATAGATCCGTTTGACCCCTGCCGCGACGAGGGTTTCGACAATGATGGCGGCGACAGATTTTTGACTCATAGCGACGATTAACTCTTGATGAACGTTTGCAGATCGGCGTTGAGCTGGTCTTTGTGCGTGTCTGTGATTCCGTGCGGCGAGCCAGGATCACCGATCGATTAGTACGGCTGTGCCGAAAACGCGGTCGTGAGCTAAAAGGTAAAACAGTCGCAGCCCGAGCCCCAGAGCTCGCCCAAGGTCGAGATACTCGCGCGGGCCGTCCGGCGCAGGATGCCGCTCGCCGAACACGACCGCGCCCCGCACGCGGCAGTGTGGATGTGTCTCGATGAAGTGGAAGAGGCGCCGCGCTGGGCGTAATAGCCAGGCGCGCCGTAACCTCCGTAGGCGAGGACGGGCGACCAGTCGGGCAGGACTGGCGGCATGGGCGGCGCATGCTGGGAGAAATCCTCGGCGGCAAAGACGATGCGGCCGTTCATGACCGTCAGCACCGACTCGATGCTTTTGATCGCCTCTTCCTCGACCGAGAAATAGTCGTCGCTGAGCACCGCAAGATCCGCGAGTTGCCCGATGGCGAGGGCGCCTTTGCGTTCCTGGTCGCGCGAGAACCACGCGCTGCCGCTCGTATAGAGACGAAGCGCTTCTTCGCGGCTGAGGCGGTTTGTTTCGGGATAGAGTTCGAGCCCGCCCAGGGTGCGCCCGCTCACCATCCAGTAAAGTGAATTCCAAGGGTTGTAATTCGCGACACGCGTAGCGTCGGTGCCTGCTCCGACGGGCACGCCGAGCTCCAGCATGCGCCGGATGGGCGGCGTGCGCCGCGCGGCCGCGGCGCCGTAGCGATCCACGAAGTATTCGCCCTGGAAGGCCATGCGATGCTGGATGGCGATGCCGCCGCCGAGCGCGCGGATCCGTTCGATATTGCGGTCCGAGACGGTTTCCGCATGGTCGAAGAACCAGCCCAGCTGGTCGAGCGGCGCCTCGCGATGCACGTCTTCGAAGACGTTCAGAAAACGCTCGATGCTTTCATTGTAGGTCGCATGAAGTCGGAAGGGCCAGCGGTTCGACGCCAGCGCCGTGACCACTTCCTTCAACTCGCCTTCCAGCGATGGAGGCAGATCCGGGCGCGGTTCCAGGAAATCCTCAAAATCCGCGGCGCTGAAGACCAACATTTCTCCCGCGCCATTCACCTTGTAAAAGTCGTCGCCTTCCCCGGGCTTGGTCATCTTCATCCAGCGCGCGAAATCTTCTTTTTCGCCCTTGGGCTTTTGCGTGAACAGGTTGTAGGCGATGCGCACGGTGAGCTCATCGTTCTGGTGGAGCTGGCGGATGATTTCGTAGTCCTCGGGATAGTTTTGAAAGCCGCCGCCGGCATCGATGCAACTCGTGATGCCGAGCCGGTTCAGCTCCCGCATGAAGTGGCGCGTGGAATTGTACTGCGCTTCCGGCGGAAGCTTTGGTCCTTTGGCCAGGGTGGCGTAGAGGATGTTTGCATTGGGTCGGGCGATGAGCAGGCCTGTCGGGTCGCCGTTTTTGTTACGTTGGATTTCCCCGCCGGGCGGATTGGGGGTATCGCGGGTATAGCCGCAGGCGCGCAAGGCCGCGCGATTGAGCAACGCCCGGCAGTAGAGATGGAGGATGAAAACCGGCGTCTCCGGCGCGGCGGCATTGATTTCATCGAGCGTCGGCATGCGGCGTTCGGCAAATTGGAACTCGCTCCAGCTCCCGACGACTCGCACCCACTGTGGCGCGGGAGTTCGGGCCGTCTGGAGTTCGAGCATGCGCAGCGCATCGGCGAGCGAGGGCACGCCGTCCCAACGCAGCTCGAGGTTGTAATTCAGGCCACCGCGAATCAGGTGCAGGTGGGAGTCGTTGAGCCCGGGCACGACGGTGCGCCCGCGCAGATCGACCTCAACGGTATTCGCTCCGCGGATGTAGGAGCCGGGGTCGTCGACGCCGGCGATGCGCCCCTCCTGGATGGCGAGGGAACTCGCATGTGGATGCTGGGGATCGAGCGTGGCGATGCGCCCATTGTGCAAAATGAGGTCAGATGCTGTCATGGTTCGGCTGGGTTGACGGTTGGAGACTCGGCAAAAGCCGGGAGGCGTACGTCGCGAGCGATGAAGTGCTGGACGCGCGGAGGTTCGGCGCCGACGTGGTAGGAGTGGGCCCGCGCGTGAATCTCGCGGTCACTGATCGCCAAGCGTTCGTGCTGCCGCAGATGCTCGGCCCAGGACTCGACCGTAAATTCCTCAACGAATCTCGTCGGTTCGGCAATTTCCTGGGCGAGGCTCCAGCGCACGGCTCCGTCGCGCAGTCGATGGAGGCGCAAAGGATTCATCGCCGCCAGAAATTCCGCGGCTTGCGCCTTGGCGATGAGATACTCCACGGTCACCACGATGGGGCCGTCGTCCGGATTCGGAGGCTCCGGAAAAGCATGGGCCGCGATTGACCCCGCCGCGTCGAGATTCAGACTGTAGGGCAACTGGAGCGGGAACTTCGTGGCGAGTAACAGGGTAGCCAGGAGCCCCCCGCCCGCCAAAGCCAGGGCAACGGTTAACCCGGCGGACGAAGTGACTTGCCCCCAGGTCAATCCGCCCAGAGCGATCGAACCCTGCATCACCGTGACACTGAGGGCGTTCATGCGTCCGCGCGCCCATGGCGGCATGGCCGCTTGCCCGGCGACGCTGAGATTCGAGATTCCCGCGATCCAGGCGGCGCCGCCGGCGAAGGTGACGGGCAGCAGGAGGATGAGATGGTTTGCCGCGATCATGGCCAGCAGGACTGCGCCGAGCGCGCCGGTTGCGACGCGCATGAGCGCGTCGGGCGTGAGTCGGGCGCGGAGGCGTGGCAGGCCCGCGACGGCCATGGCAATGGCGCCGCAGCCAAACGCTCCCATCAGGAGCCCGAATTGCGAAGCGGGAAGATGAAGGCGGTGCGTAGCCTGCACGGCGAGGAGCGAAGTCACGGCCACGCCGAAAAAGACAAAGGCGAAGGTGCGCGCTAACACCGTTCGCATGCCGGGGGCATGCGCGACATATCGGCACGCCGCGCCGATGGCTCCGAGAAAGCGTTCGCCGCGCAGCGGTCCCGGCTTCCTTTCCGGATGCCAGCGCTTGATCGTGAGGAGGACGACAAGGAATGACGCGGCATTGAGCGAGAAGCAGACGGCTGAGCCCAGGGACGCGATCAAGACCCCGGCCAGAGCTGGTCCGATCGCCCGGGAGATGTTCAGTGACAAGCTTCCGAGCGTCACTGCGGCAGGCATTTCCTCGCGGCTGACGAGATCCGGCATGATCGAGCCCCAGGCCGGTGTATTGAAGGCCACGCCGATGCCCAGCGCCGCCGCGACGGCCAGCAGCACCCACGGCCTGACCGCGCCCAACCACGCGGCGCCGCTCAAAATCGCTGCAACTGCGAACATCCAGCTTTGCGCCACGAGCAATATGCGCCGCCGCTCGAATACGTCTGCCAGCGCCCCGGCTGGCAGGGATAGAAAGAAGACGGGCACGGCGCTTACGGTGGCCATGACCGAGAGCAGCAGAGGGGAACTCGACAGCGTGCTCATCGTCCACACCGCCGCGGTGTCGTTCATGGTCGAGCCGATGCTGGAACTGAGACTAGCCAGCCAGATCCCGCGAAAGACCGCTCGGCGCAGCGGCGCCCACGGTGACGAGGCCGCGATCGGCGCGTTGCTCATGGCCAGGTCCCTTCTGTGGATGCGGATTTTAATAACATGGCCTAGAATTGGAGAGTGAGTGTCGCCGAGAAAAATCCCACGCTGCCGCCGCCCGCGGAGTGAATGTAGTTATCCGTCAGGAAATAAACGTAAGACGAAGACAACAAAATATGCCGCTGGATGCGCCAACTCAGGTTCACATCGAGCGCCGTGCCCAGGTAACGCGAGCGGTTCTCCGTGACAGGGACCTCGATGAAACCCGGAGGATTGTAGATCCCGTCTCGCGTGCTGTAGCGCCAGAAAACGTCCACGCCGCCATTGAGTTGCACCCCGCTCGCGGGCTCTATCGTGAGCGATGGATGCACGTCAATAATGTTGGAAGGCCGAAGCAGGCTCGCATCGTTAAAATACCCGCTCTTGAAAAAAAGTGGATCGAAGGTCTCCTGCCGCCCGTCGTTCGGATCGCGATCCCCGCTGGCCACGTCGAATTTCACGCCGAGCCGTGGCTGCCACGCCGTATTTTTCCACGAGTAGCCCGCGTCGATGCTGCCCGTCCAGGCAAAGATCTGGTCGTTGCCAAAGCTCCCGAATTGCGCCACCCCCTCAAAATCCCAATCCCACCCCCCGGCCTTGCCGAAAACCCTCGCGCCTGGGGAGTGACGAACCTGATAGGCCTCCCCCGATACATAGACGGAACTCTCTCTGGCCAGGCCAAAGTAATATAAGTCGAAGCCGCGCTGGCGCGGGGCGTCCAACCAATGGGTGAGGTACGCGCCCCAGAAGGTTGTGGTGTCGTCTTCCTGGTCGAAGCCATCCGTCCGCTCTTCGCCAGGGCGGGTCAGGAAGGCCAGCGCTTGCCACCCTTCGCGCTCATAGATCAATTCTGCGCCATCGAACTTGAAGGGAATGTTCGGCGCGGCCCGCGTCGCGAGTAGGCGTCCGGCTCCGAGGCTCATCCCAAAGCGCCCAAAACGCACCGTGAGCTTCTGATCGCCATCCAGCCATGGGACGAGGTCGATAAAGGCGAATTGCAGGTCTGCGGGATCGTCCTGAACTGGCGGCGGCGGACGATCCTCGTCCCAGATCAGGCCGGAAATCCCTTCGATATAAATCCGCACCCGCTCGCCCAGGTGAAGATCGGCCTCGAGCGTGAGCCGCTGCAGCAAATAGCCGTCGCGCCGGCCGCCGAGTCCGAAATTGGGATTGCTCGTCAACTCGAGGCGCTCGCGAATTTCTCCGCCCAGCGAAAGATACCACGAGGGGGCGTCGGCCCGCAGCGGGAGATACTTCACCGTATCAAACGGGTCCGTGCGTCTCGCCGGATCGGCGAGATACGAGTAGTCCTCGTTGAAACGCAGAGGCAGGTAAGCCGGCGCCGGCTTGGGAATTTCCGATTCGTCCGCCCATCCCGAAGCCGTCGAGAGTAACAATATGGCGGCGAGGCAACGCATCAGCGCCGGCTATTTGCCAAAGGCGCTGTAAGGCGCGGTTTCGCGCTGGCCCAAAGCTGGCAGCGTCGCTTCGATGCCTTTGCCGATTTGCTCGACTGCGCTGTCGAAGTAGGCGGGCCCCGCCTCGACGACCCACTCCGAGATAGCAAACTTCTCCGCAAGCCCCTGCGCTTGCAGGCGCAGCTCGGTGTCGTAGGCCGAGAGAGCGCTCTCGACAAAGGCGCGATCGCCCTCTCCGACGTCGATTTTCGTGTTGCCCTCGTCGCGAATCACAGGCGCCCAAGCTACTCGGGCCGCCTTCAGCCTGACGGCTTCTCGCGCCGCGACGCGGCCAACGACTCGCAGGGTATCCAGCGAGAGCTCCGACTCGTCTCCCAGGCCAATGATGAGAAATTGTTTGGCCGGAATCGAGCCTTTCGGGGGCGAGAAGAGAATCGATTCACCGACTTCGCCGACGAATTCACCACGATTGCGCAAATTGGAAATGAGCCCGCCGACTTTTGCATCGGAGTCCTTCATCGCGCCCTGGTAAGTGTCGCCGGCCGCCTTGTGCTTGAAGGCGCAAATGATCTGGAGATCCGAGTCCTGGGCGTAAGGTCCAGTCATTTTTACGGAAAAAGCGATTCCGAGCGGCTTGGCGCCGACCGGGGTTTCCTTGGGCGCGCCGGTCGCTTCGGCTCGGGCCGCGGCGGGGAGCAGCGCGCACAGCGCGAGGCTGCCAAGAAGTATGCGTGAGGCTTTCATCGGAGTATTCAGTGCTTTGCGCCGGCCGGGACGACCTGTGGTTTCTGCGCGGATTGCGGCGCATGGTGGATCATCGTGTAGGCGTATTCGACCCCTACGCCGTAGGCTCCGCCCTGGCCTTTGATCAACCCCATCAGGTTGTTGTAATGATCCTTTTTGGCCCAATCTCGCTGCCATTCCAAGAGGGCGGGGATGGTCGTTACTCGAGTGGCTCCGGCCTGGACCATGCGCGAGAGCGATGCCTCTTGCGCCGCCGTCGAAGTCGCGCCGCAGCAATCTTCCACGACATAGATATGATAGCCCGCGCCGAGCATCTCGATGGTCGGCCAGGTGACACACACTTCGGTCCAGAGGCCGCACATGATGATGTTCTTTCGGCCCGTCGCTTCGATGGCCTTGCGAAACTCCGCGCTATCCCAGGAGTTCATGGACGTCCGCTCGATCACTGGCTGTCCGGGAAAGACGTCGAGCAATTGCGGCCAGACGTATCCGCTAAAGGATTCGGTTTCCACGGCGGTGATGATCGCCGGGACGTTAAACTCCTTCGCGACCTTCGCGAGGAGCGTGACGTTATTGATCAGCAGCGCCCGATCGATGCTCGCCACGCCAAAGGTCATCTGTGGTTGATGATCGATGAAGACGACAGCGCTGTCCTCGGCGGTATAGAGTTGGTGATATGGGTTCATGGTTTCGAATGGAAATGCAGGTTGCCGCCGGCGCCCGAAGCATTGCTCAGAACGGTGAAGGCGACGCGATCATGCCCTGCGGCACACCTACGAAAAAGCGGGCATTGGGAGGAAAATTGTCTCCTTCGAAAGGAGGAGAACGCGCCCCTTCAGCGCCCCGGAAACTCTGTTCCCAAAAGCGCACATTTATGTGCGCTCGAAAGAGCGCTGAAAGCCTCTTTTACGACGGCAGCCGCGTGCGCACCTCAGCAAACGCGCGGCGGCAAACATGTAAAAGAGGCTTCCAGCCTCTTTCCAGGAGCGAACTGCTGTAAGCAGGAGCTCGTTCATAAAAGCGCGACCAGTTGCACGACGCGCCATCAGGGCCTGGAGGAGAAAGCAGCCTTCAGCGCGCGCGCCTTTTGCGCGCCCTGTTTACCGACACGCCATAACTAAATCCGTATCAACCCAGACCGATTTGCCGCCGCGATCGCCTCCGTTCGGCTCAGGACATTGAGTTTCGCGAGAATGGCTCGGACATGGCTTTTCACCGTTACCTCGGAGATCGACATGTCCGCGGCGATGAGCTTATTGGCCTTGCCTTCCGCCAGGAGCCGCAACACTTCCAACTCGCGTCCGGTTAACTCTTCCACTGCTTGTCGTCCCGCCAGTTTTGCCGCAATGGGTGGAGGAACAAAAAATTTTCCCGCATGGACCTCGCGAATGCATTGAAACAGCTCGTCTCGCTTCGCATCTTTCAATAGATAAGCCCTGGCGCCAGCCCTCATCGCCCGGTAGATGTCCTCGTCGCCATCAAACGTGGTTAAGACGATGATCCGGACCTGGGCATCGGCGGCCCGCAATTCATAGATCGCATTCACTCCGCTCAAGCCCGGCATCTGCAAATCCATCAAAATGATATCTGGTTGAAGCTTCTTCCAAAGCTCGACCGCCTCGTGGCCATCTCCTGCGGCGCCAACCACGGTCAGGTCATCCTCTTGCTCGATAATTGCGGCCAGTCCATCACGGACGACGATGTGGTCTTCGGCGAGCAGTACGCGAATGGCATCTGTTTTCGGCTTCCCATTTCCGCTCGCCGAGATTTTTTTTGTGTTAGTGATGGTCATTCTCATTGACGTGTCGCAATGCAGTCGCCTGTTCCAAGGTGACTAGGATTTCAGCGCCCTGCCCCGGTTCTGAGCGGACGACGAAGCGGCCGCCCATTTGATCGACGCGTTCCTTCATGCCGACTAACCCAAACCCCTCGTGACCCGCGTCCGGATCAAAACCCCGGCCATTGTCTGTTAAAAGGAGTCGGACTTCGTCGGCGCCGAAGCTCAGCGTCACGCGAAAGGTCGTGGCTTGCGCATGTTTGATCGTGTTGGCCAGCGATTCCTGCGCGATCCGCAGCAGCCCTTCTTCTCGATCCACCGGAATTTCCCGCTGCTCGCCTTCGATTTGAAACTCCGCGTGCAAACGAGTGCCCGCCGACATGCGTTTGAGCAGATCGGCTAGAGCGGCGCAAAGTGTTCCTTCGCGGAGCGACCGGGGACGCAGCGCCCGCACCGACCTTCGCGCCTCTCCGAGGCTCGATCTGGCCAGCTCTTCGGCCCGCTCGATATGCGCAGTCGTTTCGGCCAGTCCGCCCCGCTCCGCAACGCCGCGTGCCGCTTCGAGCTGCATGATCACGCCCGCGAAACCCTGGGCCAGCGTATCGTGAATGTCTCGGGCCATGCGGTTGCGTTCGGCAACCACTGCCGCGCGGCGACTTTGCTGGGAGAGCCGCATCAGTCGAATCGAAAGCATCGCCTGGTGGGCGAGCGCCTTGGTCAATTCGATCTCGTCCCGCCCAAAGGTCCGCGTCCCCTTGAATTGAATGCCGATGATCCCGGCGAGTTGACCCGCCAGCGTCAGCGGACAGATCAACAGCCCCCGGCCTCCCTGGGCGGACAGATGGACTTTCAGCTTCGCAAAGGGTAGCGAGAGGTCGTCCTGGCTCCAGATCGCCGCTCGGCCATCGCCCAAGACGATGCGCGCGGATTCTGGGTCGAGATCCTCGATCAAGAGATGCGAGCCGCTTTGCAGCCCTTCCACCCAAAGAGGAGGCGCTTGCCCGGCGACCGGAATGCTTCCTTCGAAATCGGCCGCTTCGCTCCGATTGAGAAACTGCCCTTCCTCCGTCACGCCCAGCAGCTCGAAGCAGTCTCCATTACGCTCCCAGATGGTGATGCCGAAGGCGCCGAGTTGTTTCTGGATGGTATTCGCGACATGCCGCGGCAATTGATCCGGATCACTTTCCCGGGCCAGCGCCTCCAGCATCTGAGTCAGGCCGGCCAACTGGCCGCGCGCGAGCCGTTCCGAGTTGCTCAAGGCTTCCTCGTCCTTTTTCTTTTGAGTAACGTCTACCACTGCGCCGACGAACTCGACCTCGCCGGAGACATCCTGCATCGCATTGGCGACCGTGTGCACATACCGGACTGTTCCATCCGGCATCCGTAGACGATGTTCGAAATCGAGGTTGGCTGCGTCTTGAATGGCGCGTTCCAGCGTCTGCTTCACGATGCCGGTGTCTTCCGGATGAATGCGTTCGAAGACTTGTTCCAATGTCGGCTGAACGGTCTTGGGATACCCGAAGATGCAAAATGTTTCGTCCGACCAGACGAGGGCTCCGGTGGCGACACTCCAGCCAAAGCTGCCCGTCCGGCTGAGCCTTTGCGCTTCTGCCAGATAGTTTTCGCTTTGGCGCAATCTCTTCTCCGCCCGCTTGCGTTCCTCGATTTCCGCGACCAGCGCGGCATTGCTGCGCGCCAGATCTTTGGTGCGTTCGGCCACTCTCAACTCGAGTTCGGCATTCAGGAGCGCGATCGATTCCTCGCCCGTTTTGCGCTCCGTAATATCCATCACGGTGCCGATGAACCGAACCGCGTTGCCTTCGGCATCAAAAAACGCCTGACCCCGCGCCGTGGCCCAGCGCATGGCGCCGTCGCCCTGATGAACGATCCGGTATTCGCAACGGTATTCGCCGCCGTTCGCGCCGCCGAGAGCCTGCATCACTTCTTCGTTTACGCGCTCCCGGTCCGCGGGATGCACGGCATCCAGAAAGATCTCGTGCGTGACCTCCGTCTCAAACGGCAACCCGAAGATCTCCTTCAACCGCGGTGACCAATCGCCGGCATTGGCCACGTCGGTGGAATTCCAAACCCACAAACCGATGCGTCCGGTGGCGATTGCCAGCCGCAGGCGCTGCTCGCTGTCGGCCAGCGATTGGTTGACCTCTTGAAGTTGCCTAACCTGCTGCCTCAGCGCGTCGTTTTCGCGTCGAATCTCCTGCAGGTCGCTCTCGATCGCAGCTTCCCCTGGCGCTGCCGCCGCGCCGTAGATGGGGTTTTTTTCGGCAAGATCTTTCATGGCGGCGCGACTGATCCTACGGAGTCCGCCGCGAGGCGTCACCAGTATTGATCAGTGGATGTCAACGGATGTCCTCGACCCGATCCAGCGTCGATTTGACCCACCGCTTCGACGGGATGCGCAGCGGCTGCGAGCGATCCATGGGGTTGGCCATCACGAGACTATAGTTCTCCACCAGCGAGATGTAGCGGAGCATGCCCAGTTGGACATCCATCCAGCTCGTCTCCGAGGCGCTGGCGTTCTCCATGCGCACCTTGAGGGGGGCATTGCTGAAGGGCTCGAAACTCAGCTGGGCATCGGCGCCAAATTCCGCGCACAAGAAGCCTTCGTGCATTTCGACCCCACGCAGGGTGTAGCCGCCGCGCACCTGGAGCGTGCCCGCCTGCGGCACTTCGACAGTCTGCTGCATGGGCCAGTTTTCAAACGGCCTCAGCGGATGGAAGGGCAGGCCCTTGATCATGGTCTGGAGCACGATTTCCCGCGCAGAAGCTTCGGTAAAAGTCGTCGCCGCCGGCCCGATCTCCTGGGCGAAACGCGCCCAGTCCTGCACCTCGGCCGTCTGGTTCCGCTCATTCAGGACCACGTTGAAGGGTTTGCCCGCCAGCCGCGCCGCCGCCGCTGTCGCCGGGGTGGTGTTTCCGACCTCGGGCCGGGCTGAATCGAAGCTCACCCGTTGCGGGGTGGCATCGGCATTGATCGTCATGCGATCGATGGTGACCGTGATCCGCACCCGCCCGGCGTCATCCGCGCCCTGGACGGCGCAGGAATAGGAGGTCACTGTATCCGAGCGCTGGGTGATCTGCTGGTTCATCACCGTCACCTCCGTCTCCATGTGATCGTCGTTGATGAAGTGATAGATCTTTCCAGGAACCCAATGCTGCTTCAGCGTCACCGGTTCGAGCGCAAGCGCCGGCCGCGGGAGGAAAGCAACCCCAAGGGCGAGAACGAGCGGTGCGCCGACATGGCGAAGACGGGTGAACATGAGCGTGACTGCATGAAACAGCACATCGTTCCCGCTGCCAAGCGTCAATGGCGTCGGGATCGTGCCGCCGGCGCTGCGAAGCAGACGCCGCGCAACTGTATTCGAGCGAATCTCAGTGGAACCAACGCCCGGTTCACTCCCGCAAACACCCCCGCCTGCGAGACGGAGTTTCGTCACGAGTGCACACGTAAGTTAGCGCTTATGAAGACCGCCCCTACAATCAGCAAACTCCGCCTCACCAACGTCTTCCATCCCATACGTCCCATTATTCCCATCCTTCCCGTGCCCCAAAGGCCGAGATGGCGCGCTAACTGCGGCAGGAAACGACGATGGCCTTGCAATGGATCCCAAAGATCGCAAAGAATCCTTCCAAGTCCGAAATCCGAATTCGCGCCTGCCCGCGAGGAGCCGGCGCCGCTCAGTTATACTAATCTTCTCCTATGAAACCCGTGCAAACCCCGGGGGGCGGCAAGCCCCTCTCCACCGGCGTGAAATGGATCCTGTTCATCTTTGTTGGGTTCTTCGCGCTGGCTACGTTGATCAATGGCGGGCAGTCGGTGCCGGCCAATTCCGTGGGGGTGGTGACTTACTTCGGAAAATACTCGGGCGTGGTCCAGCCGGGCTTCCATCTCCTCATCCCGTATGCGGAGGATATCACTCCGGTCCCGGTCCGGCGTCAGCGGCAACTCGATTTCGGCTTCGGCGAGAGCGCCCGTTACGAGTATGGTGAGAGCACGAAGGTGGGGAATGTGACCAACGAGGCGCAAGCCCAGCGGGACCCGCACCCGGATTTCAAGGATGCCATCACGGGCGACAAAAATCTCGTTCTGCTGGAATGGAGCCTTTTTTACCAGATCAGCAATCCGCGGGATTACCTGTTCAATTCCACGAATCCCGAGAATACGCTGCGGGACATGGCGGAGACGGCGATTCATGAGGTGATCGGCGACAGCCCGGCGAGCTGGGCGCTTTCCTCCGGGAGACAGACGATCGAGGCCCTGGTGCTGAGCCGGATCCAGGACGAAATCAATACGGCGACGCAATACCAGAGCGGCGATATCGGTCTGCAGCCGACCTCCGTGCAGATCATCTCCATCACGGTCCCGAACGATGTGCAGGATGCTTTCAAGGCCGTGAGCCAGGCGCAGCAGCAGGCGCAGACATTGCTGAACGTAACCAACGGTCAGGCGAAGAGCACGCGGGAAGGCGCGAAAGGCGAGGCCAACCGAGTGTTGAATACGGCGAAGGGCGAGGCGGCCAAGACCATCGCGGAGGCGGAGGGTGAGACGGGCCGGTTCGTGGCGCTTTTTCGTGAATACAAGCAGAACCCGGAAGTCTATACCCAGCGAATGAGCTTCGAAGCCTGGTCGACCGCGGCCCGGGAAGCCAAGAATCTCGTCATCCTCACGGGCAAGGAGTCCACGCTGCCCCTCATGCCCTTCACGATTCCCTCCACCCAGGTCAAGTAAGATGAAAACCCTCTCCATCGTCGCGATCTTCCTCATTCTCCTCGCGTTGCTCTCGTGCACCTATACCGTGCCGGAGGGCGAGCAGGGAGTGCTTCTGAAATTTGGGCAGCCCGTAAGTTATACGACCACGGCCGGCATCCATTGGAAGCTTCCTTTTGTTACGCACTTTCAGACTCTGCCCAAGGCGCAATTGGAGTGGGACGGCGAGGCAGCGGATATTCCGACGGGCGACCGGCTTTCCCTGGAAATCAGCCCCTTTGCGCGTTGGCAGATCTACGACATCCGGACGTACTACCCGGCGCTGCACGATGTGGCATCGGGACAAAGCCGTCTGAACGCGGTGCTTTCGAGCGTCTTGCGTTCGACGGTTGCCTCGCATCCGCTCACGGAGTGTGTGCGCAACGAGACGGACTTGAACAAGACGCCGGCCGCAGGCCCGAATCCCAAGGATAATCAGGATAACAAGGAGTTGGCCGATCTCGAACCGATCAAACTGGGGAGAAAAGCGCTGGAGGCATCGATTCTGAAGGCGGCCAATGAGCAGATCAAAGGCTTTGGGATGGAATTGCTGGCGTTCGGCTTCAAGAAAACGGGTTATGGAAAGAGCACGCATTCCTTCATCGCGCAGCGGATGATTGCCGAGCGGACGCAGACGGGCAAAAACATCATGGCCGTGGCCCAGGCGACCGCAGCGGGGATCGAGAGCGAAGCGAAAGCGGATGCCGTGGCGACGATCGCCCAGGCCAATTCCCAGGCGAAGAACCTCACGGGCGAAGCGGAAGCGAAAGCCCAGGAGCTGTATCGCAAGGCGATGGGGGATCCGGAGGCGCTCAAGTTCTACACGCTGATGTTGCAAACCGGGGGCCTGAAATCGGCCTTCGAGAACGACGCTCCCGGCCGGGCGACGACGCTGGTGATCCAGGGCGACAATCCGCTCCTGGAGAAAAAATAACATGCGCCGCAACGGCGGGGCACGGCTGTGTTGCCCTCATTGATCGCCAGAATGAATTTCCCGAGTTTTCCGGATCTGAAAGCGGAGATCGAGCAGGCGGCCCTGCGCTCTCCGCGCACGTGGCTGGCGCCGCTGGTGATTCTGCTGCTCCTGTTTAGCGGCAGAGTCCCGCTGCCGGAGGTGGCGGCGCTGCTTTTCATAAGCATCGTGGCGCAACTGGTCGTGTGGTATCGACAGTGGCCGGCATTCAAGGGCGCGGCCCGGCGCCGCATCCTGGAAAAGCATTCGAAGCAATTCGAAAATGAGCTGGCGCGGGAAATCCAAAAGGAGCGAAGCAAACCGCTGGAGCGCGCGCTGAAGAGTTATCAAACCATCGCCGCTGGGAATTGTCGCAACGAGCAGCTTTCGAGCAGCGACCTCGACGTCCAGCAGCAGTTGGAAGAGCAGATTCAGGCGCTGGCGGAGATCGTCTGTAGCCAGCAGCCTGATGCGCAGGCTCCGGCAAGGGAGATCGTTGAGACCGCTCTATCCACGATGGAGAGGCTTGCGGCGCTCCGACAGCAAACGCAGGCCTTGAGGGTAAAGCAGGGTTTGGCCGCGGAAAGCGAACTCGTAGAAAGCCCGCTGGACAAGCTCAAGCGAGCTTCCGAACAGCTTCAACATCGGACCGACGTGGAGGAGGAAATGGAGCGGCTGATCAGCCGGGTGAAAGAGCCGTCCAGCACGGAGGTGGGCTCTCCAAATGCGGAGCCGCCGGTGACGGAAGGCTAACCGAAGGGGACGGAACGACGCTTCGTTTCTCTAAAATCTTTCCGTGGCTTCATGGACCTGCGTTTCCAACCTGCTCCGGGTAATTAAACCACGTCCATCGAGGGTATTCCCTCTCGTTCCCAAAGTTAGCGAAGCGCTTTGGGAACGCCGCCTTTCCTCGAAACTCTGTTTCCCCCGAAACCTTCATCGCCACGCCTCGCATCGAATCACCGGCAGACTGCCCTCCAGCCACTCATGCGCAGAGCCCGTCAGGATATCGCTGCGCGCCGAGGACTGAAGGACCGGTGGCCAATCGACAATAGTTAAAATGCCGAAGTGCGCCCGTTCGGTGCCTCGTGTGTAACACCGACTGCGCATCGTTCCACGTTGGCGGAGAAGAAACAGTGTTTCAAGGCCGTGTCGCCGTCCCAGAGCCCATCGCTAACTTTGGAAACAAGGGGAGCTGACGGTCAACGGAAAGCCCTGTAGCTGCCTCTTCGAGGCCGGGCGGGCGCCGGTCACTGGCTGGGCGTAAGGCTGTGAATGTCGGCGACATTGCCCATTCGCCTTGCTTCAAATACACCGCTCAACCGCCTTGTGCTCGAGAGCGCCGCACGTAGTAAAGGGGGCAGTCCTAAGACCGACCTTTTTGACTTTTGATTCCCGTGCGCATCGCCGCGGTGGTCATCGATGGAAATATCAACCGTTCCAGCGGCTTCAACCACTAAGAAAGCCGTGTCGGGTCGAACAGATGGAAGAAAGCGTCCCATTGACAACCATTGTCATTCATTTCACAATTTTACAACGCAACCTAAAACAAACAGGAAAACCGATGAAAATTAAGCTCGCGATCGTATTCAACGCGGTGCTCTCCTGCGCGTGCTTCGCGCAAGGGAACGCCGCATTGGATGCCTTCAAAGAGATCGTCGCAAAACGGCAGGTTGCGTTTGAGGCGTTGCACTCTTACAAAACGAAATGCCAATTTGAAGTTGCTATTTCCGAGGACTACGCGAAGCTGAACGGCAGTGCGAGGGAGGGAAGGAAGACTCTGGATTTCACCGCGGTTGGCGAAAGAATGAAAATGGTTGAAGACATCATCGATTCCCGAAATGACGTGATTGCGAGTTCCACTTATTATCTTGATCCTTTGAGCGTCACCGTAGTTCATGGTGGAAGCGTTCGTTTAGCTACGATTTTTCCGCTCGCAAAAGGCCCAAATTACGGAATCTTCGATGCACCGGTGTTCCTCGAGTATTCGTTTCTGGGAGTGGACATCGGGGAATGGGGAGCTCCCGCTCTGCGTGTCTCGGACCTTGTCCAAAAGGAGAAATGGATGAGCCCCATGAGCTCTATCAAAGACGTCTCTTTTGGGCAGGATGGCGCACTATCGGTCTCATTTCAAGGTCCGAGAGGCGCGTCCTCTGTTGAGTTTGCTCCGCGGGAAAATAAGCAATTCGACGTGAAGAAAATTAACTTTTATCACGCCGATGGTCAACTTGATCGATCCATCGAGGTGCTGGGCTGGGTCGATGATAAGGCGCTTGGCCGCATCGCAAATGAGTGCAAGATCAGTGTATGCTGTTCAAATCCGGGAGCGCCGCCATCTGCGGTGTGGCACTATAAAATCACGGATCTACAATTCAATGTCCGAGTGAAGCCCGCGGAAATTGAATTCGATTCGGCGTCTGTCAATACGATCGTAGATGACGCCAATAATGAGACGATTCCGGTGCCGAAATAGGGTTCTTCCTACTCGAGCAGAGGAGCGAATTCCTAGCTAAAACTGCCCCCTTTCCCTCTTTTATTTTTATCTGATCTGAATGGGCCACATTCCTGAGATCGATTCTGGTCACCTATTACGGTCGAGGCGTGCTTTTTTCGACACCGTAAGAGATGCTGAACGACTGATACTGGAAGATCCTGCGCGTTTGGCGACCACGAGGAATGCTTTGGTTGCCGATGGGTATTTTTACCTAGCGATGTATGATTATGCGCTGGACGAGCCGCTTGATTCGATCCGGAAAGAGTTGAGCTGTGCTGTAGAGGCGTATTTCAAAGTATTGGAAAGCCGCGGAACAGAGCCAATACTTTCAAGTTTGCAAGTTCACCTTGATGCAAGTGCGCGCCCGATCAACCCGTTAATTCGCTCGGCATCTGGGAGACAAGTTGATTTCTCGATTGGAAATTCCGCTCGAACTTACGATTTTTGCGCTGCGGCTTTTTTGTCCCAGGCCCGGTCTTCTGTGCAACATTTGGCCGGAAAAATATGGGATCCCCCGAATGCTCCGTATGTCAGGTGGGATTCTATCTATTGTACGCCCAATCAGCAGGCGATTGCTTACGCGTTTCGCGAGTTAGCCAGGGGGGCAGATGAAGATGGCTTGAGTTGTCTGCAAAATTTGCGGGAGGAGCGCCTCACTGAACTTCAACGCAATGAAGTGCTTTGTCTGAGAGGCGTCGCCAAGGGGAACGAATCAATGATCGGGTTTGGTATCGAAGAGCTGTTGAATCATCATTGCGCTTACGCTAATCAGAAGCAAAATCGAAATGATCCCGATGCTTTTGTTTGTAAAGCAGCAGTTAATACATCAGCTCTATGTCTTCAGCGAAATCTCATGCCATGGACAAAAATTTCGTCAACGCCATATCTTCCCGTTGAGATGTTAAAAGGGTGATAATCTAGCCCCGACTTTCAGCCGCGGTGGCGAAGGCGAAGGGGGGCTTTATGTTGACGCAACTAAGAAGGCATCGGGACGAAACGGTAGTTTTGCGATTGATGGCGACGCACGAGGAGGCGTGGAGCGTCAGGAATCCAATTTTTAGCCGGTCCTCTGAGAATCCTCACTGGAAGGAACCCGGCGCTGGAAGGACGTAGGACGACTGGGAATCAAGGTTGCTAATTGTTACCCTAACACTGCTTGCCCTTTGAACGCAACCGAGCGAATGCTGTTCTTGTGATCTACGAAAGAGGAAGCATCGACGAAACGCTGGCAACGGCGTCAGGACGTGTTTCTCTGAGCGGGATTCGCCGGACCTCGCGTTGCCAAAAGCAGCGCCCGCTGCACGGCCGCGCAGGTTGTTGCGACGGAGCCGGGTCTCGGTCGCCTCGTTTTATGACGAGATCCAGCCGACACGGCCGTTCGGGAACGGCCGCCGCTCGTCCGG
>FTCV01002783.1_pt1 | contig 44154 bp, 36 predicted proteins | sample 1639691 | NCBI WGS metagenome assembly FTCV01 (sample SAMEA3914864, study PRJEB12502) | metagenome | biome: forest; material: soil | place: USA | collected 2012-03-12 | depth 0.3 m
GTCCCGGATCTTCAGCATGTAGTTGGACATATACTCGGGGCTGCGAGAACCGTCTGGAGAATAGACGTGCACGCCGAGGACCAGCGCCTTGATAGTCTTTTTTACTTGTACGCCTTGCAGCTGCACTTCCTGCGGCAGTCGCGACAGGGTATCCTGCACCCGGCTTTGCGTGAGCAGCAGATCCGTATTGGGATCCGTGCCAATCTTGAAAATCACGGTGATGACGAGCCGGCCATTTCCCGTCGATTGACTAGTGATATAGTCCATACTCTCGACGCCATTGACCGCCTGCTCGAGCGGCGTCGCCACCGTTTTGGCGACGGTCTCGGCCGAGGCGCCGGGAAACGTGGTGGTGATTTCAATCGTGGGCGGGACGATATTCGGATACTGGGTGATCGGTAAGATGAACATCGACGCCAGGCCAAACGCCGCGATAAACACGCTCAAAACCGTCGCAAAACGCGGATGATCGATGAAGAAGTGAGTTAGTTTCATGGGGGGCGCTTGTTAGTCCCGATCCTGGTTGAATTCGATTTGACCGGCGGTCGGAAGGACCTTGGAGCCCGGAGCGGTCGTCGGAATGCTCCCGACCACCACGCGGTCGCTTAGATCCAATCCCGTGCGGATGACGCGCAAGCCGCCGCGCAGATCCCCCACTTCCACGGACTTCGCGGTGACCAAACCGTCCCGATCCACCGTCAAGACCATGCGGCTGGATTGATCGGGCAAGACCGAAGCATCGGGAACCAGAAGAGTCGGCTTCGGCGCCGACAGCGCCAACCGGATGCGTCCGAAGGCGCCAGGCGTGAGCAAGAGATCCGGATTCGAAATCGTCGCCCGGGCGTGGATCGTTCCGCTCGAGCGATCGATCGCATTGTCGACAAAGTCCAAGGTTCCTTCGCGGCTGAAGTTTTTTTCGTCGCTCAGTGCGACGCTGACTTTGTCCGCAGGCGCGCCCTGGTCTTTGGCGCGCTGGCGCTCGAAGACCAAGTAGTCCGTCTCGCTCATGTCGAAATTCAGATAGATCGGATCGAGCGAAACGATCGTGGTCAAAAGCGTGGTCGGGCCGCTCCCGGCTCGACTGCCGGAGATGAGGTTGCCCTGGGACACGAGGTGTGTGCCGATACGGCCGGTGAACGGAGCAGTGATGCTCGTATGGTCCAAATCAAACCTGGCATCGCGCACGAGCGCCTTGGCCTCGTTGAGCGCAGCCTCGGCGGCTTTTTGTTCCGCGGCGCGCTGGTCGACGTTTTGCGTCGTTCCCGCATCCGTTTTCTTCAGCATCTTCGCGCGGACCAGCTCCTGATTCGCCAGCTCGAGCCGCGCCGCGGCGTTTTCGAGCTGGGCATTGGCCTGGCTCAGTTTGATCTCGTAAGGCGTGGGATCGATCGTGAAGAGGACCGCGCCCTTTTGCACGAGATCACCGTCCTTGAAGGAGATCTGGTTGAGCGTGCCGCCGACCTGGGCGCGAAGCTCGACTTGGTCCACCGCCGCGAATTGGCCCAGGAAGCCGAGCCGGGTGTCGAGATCGCGCTGCAGCGGCGCGCTCACGGCGACCGAGGGCAGCTCCAGAACCGCCGGTCGGGAAGCGGCCGTTCCACGCCATTCTACGATCGTCACGCCGATGCCGACGGCGAGCGTCAGAGCGGCCAGATTGCGTCCGGTCCGGTTGAATTTCTTACCGGCCGACTTCTTTTCCGCCTGCCGGGTCGAGACGGGTTGATCGATTTCCGGGGCAGCCGTGAAGGAGCCCATGGGGACGCGATGGAGAGCTTGAGTAGGCATGATGATTTGTCCGTGTGAATACCAATTGAGAAGCAACTACGAAAAAAGTAGTGACTATTCAAAAAGGAGTCAATCGGAAAAGCGAAATTGACTTCAAAAAAAGTAGCGACTACCTTTTCGGTACCCTCAAGCGCCCAAGCCTCCTCGAGATTTATGAAAAAGAATGACCACATGGACCTCTGCTCCATCGCTCGGGCCATCGACAAAATCGGCGATTCGTGGAGCCTTTTGATCCTGCGCGACCTCGGCCAGGGGCTCGCGCATTTCGATGAATTTCAAAAGGACCTTCTGATCGCGCCGGGGGTCCTGAGCAAACGCCTCTCTGGCCTCGTCCAGGCGGGCCTCGTCAAGAAGGTGCTCTACCAGGACAATCCGCCGAGGGCGAAGTACGTGCTGACGGAGTCGGGCAGGGACTTTTTGCCCGTGCTGGCCATGATCATGGCCTGGGGGAACAAGCACTCGTCTCCCAATGGGGTCGACACTCAGCTCGTGGATCGAAGCAGCCTTCGAAAAGTCGAACCCATCGTAGTCGACGCCTCGACGATGGAACCGTTCGAGTTTGCCAATCTGACCTTTGCCGGCGGTCCTGCAAATTCGCCCGAGAAGGTCAAATTTCTCACGGAACGGAACATGCCGCTCGCGGCCGCAAATTGATTCGCGATCAGGGCCAGTTTCCCTCCCCCTTCACAAGTCGGGCAGTCACATTTGAGCCGCGGACGAGCGAGGCGTCGAGAGGCGGTGCATCCATTTCTCTCTCAGGACGCGAGCCTTGCCTTGCCTCACACGTCTGCCAGGAATCACGCCGACATCAGTCGCTGAACGGTGCGTTCGAGGTCGGCGATGTCGATCGGTTTCGTGAGGTGTTCGGTGAAGCCCGCCTCCTTGCAGCGCTGAATGTCGCTTTCCAAGCCGTATCCGCTCATGGCGATCGAATGAATCGGACCGTGGGCGAGGAATTCGGCGATGAGGTCGAGGCCGGAACCGTCCGAAAGACTCAGATCGCTGACGACGAGGTCGAATTTTCCGGGCGCAAAGACCTCCCGCGCGGAGGCGACACTGGAGGTCGGCGTGACCGCAAAACCTCGGCGGGTCAGCAACCGCAGCAGGATCGCGAGGGTGTCGGCATGGTCTTCCACCAAGAGAATGCGCGTGGCGCCAACGGACGACGCGTTCGGCCCAGCGGAGGCAGGCGGAGAGGAAACGACGGAGACATTCTTCGGCGCAACCCGGTCGGTTTCCTTATTTTCTACGTCCCCGCCGGCCAGAGAGTGATCCATGGGCGTCGAAGGCATCGTGAAGGTGAAACAGGTGCTCGCGGTCTCCGAAACCACGGTCAGGCGGCCCCCATGCGACTTCGCGATTTCCGATGCGATATAGAGGCCCAGACCGAGGCCTTTTTCGTAACCTTTGGTGCCGCCCCGCTGAAATGGTTCGAAGAGCCGTTTCAGGGTGGCCGGAGGAATGGGGTCGGCCGCGTTCGTCACCGAGAGTTCGAAAACCCCATTTTGGCTCACTGCCCGCACCGTCACGGGCTCGTCTGCGCGACCGTAGGTCATCGCATTGGAAAGCAGATTCGTGAATAGTTGAGCCATGCGTTGCCGCTCATAACAAACGGGCTCCGTGAGTGCGAACTGGGTGACGATCACCCGCTGCGGCCAAATCGCGCGCGTTTCCTCCGCGACCTGGCGCAGGACCGACTCGAGCAGCGCGTCGGCGCGGGTCTGGAGCGGAATGCCGCCGCCCAAGCGACCGCGAGTAAAATCAAGCGCATCGTCGATCAGATCCGACATGCGGTCCACACTGCGAGACATCATGCCGACGGCGCCCGATTGCTCGGCATCGAGCGGTGTTTCCCGAAGCAGGGCGGCGCCGGCCGAGAGGGCGCCGAGCGGGTTGCGCAGATCGTGACCCAGGACGCCGATGAATTGCTCGCGAAGTTCGGACATTTCGCGCTCCGCGACCAGCCGCGACTCGCTGCGGGCCAACCGCTCGTGGGCATCGACATGAAAGGCGATGAGCTCGGCCAACAACTGAAACATGTTCACGATCTCCGGCCGATTCACTTGGGCAGGCTGGGGATCGATGGCGCACAAAGTGCCGAAAAATCGCCCATCCGGCAGCAGGATCGGCATCGAGATGTAGCTCTGGAAGCCGTACTTCTGCGGGGTATGATGATCCCGGTAGCTGGAGTCCTGGGCCACGTGGTCGATCACCACCGGCCTCTTCGTTTGCAGGATTTCGTGACAAATCGTCGACTCGACCTCCAGTTCGCCGCCGGGCTGCAGACCAAACGAGATTTTGTCCAGCACACTGCAGGCGATCCACCGCTCTTCCGTCACCCGGGCAACGGCGGCAAAGCCCATTCCGGTCGCGCGGCAAACGACGTCGAGGATCATCGGCACGGCGGCGATGCCCTGTACGGAGACGATGTCGTCCGCCAGGGCCGCCGCACGGGATTTTCCAGCTGGATCATTGATCATGCGATGGGGCGGTCAAGGCGATGACTCTTGCCTCGGAGGCCGCTATCCGCAATAGAAAGCCTCCGGGAGAGCTTTTCCAGACAAGCAGAAGACGGGCTTCTGCCGAAGGCGCGAATGCACGGAGGGCTGCTAGTTTTCGACTCCGCAGCCAACGGCCGAACGCCTCGAGTACCATTAGTAACAACCGCCCCCTTGCCCCTTCAGCCATGTCATGGATTAAAGTGGGAAAAGTTGGGAAATGTCAATTCGAGCATCAAGGTGTGACCCAGGGCTGATCCCATTGCCCGCCACTTTCCCGGCAATGCGATGCTAGGCCGAGTATTACGAAGACTTGAACTTCAACTGATCCACGGTGCATTCCTCCGCGGGAATGTCGTCACGAACTCCAAGGTAGACGGGCTGAAAGATGCAGCCGCTTTCCTTGAACGCGTAGAGATAGCGAGCTTCGATGATTGCTCCGACAGCGGGCACTTCCCGATTCGGTGGGATGGTGACGTTTCCGGCCGGGACTTCGTTCGCGTCATTGTATAGGGTGAGGGATACGCTCCGCTTGGCGTTGATCTTGGTCACGATGAACGATGCAGTCTCATGGAACTTGAACTTTAGAGCCGGACCGCCAGTGGAAGGTCTGCCCGCGGTATAGGGCTGATCGATCTTCTTAAAGACGACTCCTTCACGACCCTGGGCCTTTAGGTCGTCGAATCCGCGGCGCTTCTCAGCCTCGACGCACATGGTTGCGACGGTGCTGATGCCTGGATGCGGGAACGACGCCAGCAGGTTCATCAGGCGCAGGCGCCGGTCGGAATACGGCTGGGATTTGAGATCCTCTTCGCCAACCGCCAGGAGATCGAAAACATGGAGGGTCTCGCCTATGGCTTCCCCATCAATGGTGAAATTGAGCGGGCAGGCGGCGGCATCGTCATGCAGCGACTTAGGGAGGGCGACCTTGAGTCCGAGCCGGTTGATGCCGGTGATCGAATCCCCGGTCTTCTGGATGAGCATCCGACGGCCGTCGAATTTCTCCTGCATCCAGTACGCGGGATCTGCGATCACTTTTTCAACTTCATCGTCGCCGATGGAGTTGAGCAACTGGCAGTGAATCCCTGAATTCTGATCTTCTTTGTCGGTGTGCAGATAGGGAGTTCCGTCTTCTCCAGGCGTGTAGCCTTTTGCTTTCTTCTCGTTGACGAGTTTGGTGAAGATGACCTTGGCGGCTTCATAGGTGACCGGTGAAGTGGTCTTCGAGCCGTTCTGGAGGGTCGATCCTCTCCTGCCGTAGGTGAAGTTGACGACGAATCCTTGGCCTTTCGGTTCAATGCTCGCCATGTAGACTTTGTCTGATCCACTTTGACGGTAGTAGAGTGTGGCCTGCTCCATAGAGGTTTTGCTTTCTTGGGTTTGGGTTTGGTGTGATTGATGATGCTTGTGCAGCCAGCAGCGATCAATGCAATCTCCACCCGCATGTCAGACCAGCCTCCGAACCTCATCGCTTTAGATCACGACGATAATTCGGCGCAGTATGTCGGTCATTAACGGACGGGCGGCAGTTCTTCCTCACGACTCCATTCGTTCCGAAGCGGCTCGATGAACCGGGGCGAGAATTTATAGCGCTGTATATTTTCGATGAGTTGGGAAGGCTTTCGGAGGCCAAGATCGACGACCTTGGTGTTCGTTCGCAGGCGGCTTACGAGAAGGGTTTGGTCTTATTGGAAACAAGGCTTCGTGAACTCGACCCGCATACACGCTGCCGGATCACCGTACAACCTTTTCAGATCGAAAGATTTAATACGGCCTTTGGCTTCATTTTGCGTCGTCCAGAAAAAGAGGGAGACGGATGGTGGGTCGAAGTTCAACCTGGAAATTACATGGCCTTCCACGAACCATGGGACTCTGGCGACTACGACACCTGACAGTAACGCTTCCAGCCGGTTTGAACGGATGAGAGCATTCCTTGGAACCGCCTAACTAACCTCGGATCTCTTTTTGTTCTGGCCTGCCGTCCGGCCCGAATTTTATATTCCAGACCAGATCCCTTTCAGACCCCTTGGAAAGGAGAAAGGAAAGCAGACATCAGCGCTCGGTGGAAGAATCCGCCTGACGGGGAGATCGGGTCATTGGCCGACCACGACCCGATAGAACCGTTGGGACACGAGGCCGAGTGCGGTTCCATCTTTCTCGGAAAGCAACGCTCCCGTCCCCAAGTGAGTCGTGCCGAGATTCTGCCAGCCCACGAGGTCGCTCGAATATTGCACCTGGTAATATCGGCCCGCCACGGATGGCCAGGAAACGACTTCGTTGCCGCTTCCATCCGGGGCGACTTTTTGGATTTTGAAACTGGAGCCAGCATCCGAACTGCTCGTGCCGGCGATCAGCTCCGCGCTGTCGCTCAGACCATCGCCATCGCTATCGGGTCCACTTGGGGGCGCCGATTTACCCCAATTGGGCTGGGTGATTTTGACGATAGCCCGATAGTAGGTCTCGGTCGCATAGACCGTCCCGTGTCCGTCCACGCAGATGCCCAATACAGTCTGGGGCAATTTGGCCAGTGTGCTGACGAGGCCGTTCGGACGGATCATTCGAACCATGTTCCCGTCCGTGGCATAAATGTTTCCCAGGACGTCCACGCACAGATCGTCCAGGGCGCCAAACGAAGCCTGCGCTCTCGGCCCATCCGAACCTCCGCCGACCGACGCGCTGCCGGCGTAGAGGGTAGTAGTCCCGTTCGGGCTGATCTTATTGATCGCGTAATAGGACGCACAAGCATAGATATTTGACGATAAATCTACACCGAGACCGATATCAACGGCCCAAGGGCCGCCGTATTGCGTCAAGACGCCGCCGGAGAGTTTGCTTACGTTGAAGCCTTCGCCAAAGTAGAAAGTTCCCTGGGCGTCCACGTTGAGGTAAAGGAGGTTCCATCTGAGCCCGGGCAAAGGGAAAGGAGTGGTGACCTCGCCATTCATTTTAACTTTTCGGATCGCGAAATTGGTTGAGTCGGTGACATACAGGTCGCCGTTCCGATCGAGGCAAATGCCGAAGGGATTGTTGAACTTTGCGGCCGTTCCCGTGGCGTCCACGTAACCCGAGGCGATGCCGCCCGCGAGGGTGGTCACGTAGCCATCCGGACCGATTTTCCGAATGGCGTTGTTATACTTGTCCGTCACGTAGAGATTGCTCGCCGGATCGACGCAAATCGCCTGGGGATAGGCAAACTCCGCGGTGGCGCCGGGGCCGTCGACCAGGCCCGAAGCGCCGGAGCCAGCGAGCGTGCTGATCACGGCGTTTTCCAAGATCCGGAGGTAGTACGTAGAAGTATTGACCACGCTGGGAGTGAAACCGGCGCGGATGGCGATCGCGCTGAGCTTCATGGGCGGAGTGACGAGAACCGGAGTGGTATAAATCGGCGAAGCAGCCGACGCCGCGGAGCCATCGAGCGTGTAGTGAATCTCGGCGCCGGAAGTCGCTGTGGTCATCGAGACGAAGACCGGGCCCGAGTACTGGCCCTGGGGCTGGCTGAATTGCACCTGCGACACGCTGAGCGCATAGGCGGCGGTGGAGATCGCGCTGTTCGAAAGGCCGGTTTTCACCGCCATCGCGAGCAAGGTTTCACTCCTGGAGACGGCGACTGAGCCGCCATTGGCCACCGAGGTGCTGGCGAGGGTGGGATTGGCGCCATCTGTGGTGTAATAGATGGTGGCATTGGGTTCACTCGTGAGCTGCACACTTACAGCGTTGTTATACGCGCCGGCTGCAGGAGTGAAGGTCGGGGGCGCAGTAACGGTGCTGTCTTTGATCTGGTAGATTGCGCCGCCGTAGTAATCCGCCAAATAAAGGTTCCCGGCCTCGTCCTCACCAAAAGCGCTGATATTCACGGGAAACCCACCGACAATCTGCGATTGCCAGGCGGCGCCGTCGTACTTCAGCGCCCAGATATTGCCAGTATCAAAGTCGCCATAGAAATAGAGGCCATCCATACGGGGAATCGAGGGTCCCCGATAAACAGCGCCGCCAATGATGGCATACCCGGTGGCGTAACTATGGGGGTACTCGGCAACGGGCGCGGTGAGGACGCTCGTATTGAAGCCCTGGGGTACTTTGTAGGTATGGTTTCCTTCCATCACGCTCCAGCCATAGTTTTGTCCTCCGGAGCTATTTGCGATCTGGAAATCCACTTCCTCCCAGGAATCCTGCCCCACGTCTGCGATATACAGGTCTCCGGTCGAGCGATCGAAGGCGAATCGCCACGGATTCCGCAACCCGGTCGCCCAAATTTCGGGGCTGTAGGCCGGGTTGCCGACGAAGGGATTGCTCGCCGGAACGCGGTAGGGAGCGACTCCGCTCTCGACATCGATGCGCAGGAGCTTGCCGTGCAGGGACGATGTCGCCTGGCCCAGGCTATTCGGATCTCCTTCCGACCCGCCGTCCCCCTTTCCGATATACAGATATCCATCCGGTCCGAAGCGAATCTGTCCACCGTGATGGTTTGTGTAGGGCTGGGGAATGACCAGGATGACTTGCTCGACGGGAGGATTTGCGGTTCGGTTATCGGCGCTGGTCAGGAAGCGCGACACGACGTCCGCCTGATCGCTGGCGCGGGTGTAGTGCGCGTAAAAGTAGTGTTTGCTGGCGAATCCCGGTGGAAACGCAATCCCGAGGAGGCCCTGCTCGGGATCCGCCGAATACACATTGGCCCCGAGACTGAGGAAGATCTGAGGATTGTTAGTTGAGCCCGGTGTGACAGACGAGACCATTCCGCCCTGCTGGGCGATGAACAAGCGCTGGCTGCCGTCGCCGGCATTTTGGACATCCGTGATGCTGGAGAAGCCGCTCGCAATGGTGGTCGAAGTCAAGCGCGGCCAATCGATCGGCGTCTGGGCTTCCGCGATGGCCAGGCAAATGTGAAAGATGCCCAACAGGGCGGCGAAGCGTGCAGTCATCATCAAGAGCCCTTCGGTGGTGCGAAATGCGCGATTCTGCAAGGGGAATCTCAGGGAACTGGCGGCTGTACGCTGGCCGTGAGGGCTGGTGGGTTGCGAATAGAGATGGGGGAGGGGCGGCATCTTGCCGCCCAGGCGCGCCTGGAGAATTCCGAGGACGGTCAACGCGTACGTTCTTAAACCGCAGATTCATTGCGCGCGGGATGGCAACGATAGAATCGCACCGAGTGCGACCAGCCACCGATCATAGTCTTGAATGAGATACGAAAGATGGTCGTGGGAATAGAAATCCAGATATTCCCATGGGCGTTCTGCGCGAGTCCAGGCTGTCGGACCAAGACCTCCAGGTCGCGCCATCCAGTGCTGATTGGCCCACTCCGCCAGAATCTCCCCCCAATGCCGCCACGATACCATGCGATCGTGGCCGTCAGTACACACGAGAGAGCCGCCGAATGATTGCACGTCCCCTCCCGACAGCACAAAATGTGTCTCCGACAAAAACGGCATTAAATGCTCTGCATACCAGTCGTCGTCGTCCGACGCTTCAACATGGGACGTGAATCTCGACCAGCGAAGCCCATGGCGACGCTCAGCCGCCTGAAGAATCAGCGCCGCTTCCTCCAGCGAGCCGCCGAGCGCCGCGCGGACAAACGGAATATTTGTGTTTAAGCAGAGCATGATATCGACGGATGCTTCCTCTTTTGGGTTTGGGTTTGGAGCAATTGATGATGCTTGTGCAGCCTGCGGCGATCAATGCAATCTACTCCCGCATGTCAGACCGACCTCCGAACCTCGTCGCTTTAGACCACGACGATGGTTCGGCGCTGGTTGAGACGACGCACGCCATGACCATACGTCGTCAGACGCGAGTGAAGGATTTCCAGCGTCGCGCGGCGTATGGGCCGCAGAAAGTCTACCATCAGGTTCCGGTGGAGGGCTATATAAAGGACTGCCCCCTTCGATGAACTATTGAAACGATTCAGGAGCGCGGACTACTATGCGGTTTTCACTTCCCGCGGGTTCGGCGTTGATCTAATATCCTGAAAGAGAGCACTGTCCTTTGTGACGATTTAGTTTTTGACTGGGCTGCTTGCGGACACTCGTTTGAGACGGCTTTGGTGGTTGAGGCCCGCGCGCGGTTTTTAACCGGTCACTCAAATCATCCTGCAGAGATCAGAGGTGGTTTTCTACCTCAATGAACTTTCGGCAAATATTCGATTATGAAATTGATCGCAATCCGCCTTTTTTCCTGTACCGTTTCTGAGTTTGCACTGATTTATGCGTCTACGAACTCTTTTATTTCTTGGGGCGATGGCGATGTGTGGCGACTGCTTTTCAAGTGTTACAATAAGTTTGAAAAAATCAAAGACCCATGCCCCTCTCGAATCGGTCCTGATTGAAAGATGGCGCCAGGTTTCGGTCTTTGATAAGTTATTCAACCCGATTGGAGCATTCTATTTTCCGCAAAGATTAGCTAATCTGGCGTACACGGATTGGAATGGTTCGGTGACGTTTAATGTGGTTGGCGCGCATGATCAGTATACGGTTGTGCCTAATGATAGCCAAACTATACTGGTGAATATTCTTGGCTCGGAGGCTGTATTGGCTCCGAAGGAGGCGAAAGCGGAGTACGCCTACACGCTTTATTTCGAACGTGGTCAGTTGAAGTGTGCGGCAGTGCTTGTAGATAAAAATGAAAAATATTGGATGAATCTGAATATTGAGCGATGGCGCTTAGAACACCCAGGCCGAGGACTTAAAAGGTAAAAGCGACAGCTGGCAACGTGTTGGCACGCTAGTTGCAACCGACATTGTTTGCTGGACTAAAAGTGTTTGTTTGGGCTGCGTCGAACACGCGAGGTCGCTGGGCGACATGGCGTCAATGCGATGCTTGAAGCAGGGTGTAGGTGTCGAACAGGCCTTCGAATTGGGCCTGAAAACGGGGGTGACGCTTTGGTCCATGATGCACTTGGAGTTCTTCGGTCCGGGCGAGGAGTTGCAGAAGCCGGTGGGTTGTCCGGTTTGATCTGCGGCGAACTATATATGTGATCTTGACTCCGCGCAAAATGACAACTTCAGGGACGAGGCAATTCGAAATGCCGTTTAGAAGTCGAGCGAATTTGGATCGACGGCGGCGAAGGCCACGATCGCGAGCACGACCCATAATACTGCGTACGAAAGGATGACGCGGCGAGTACGGCGGGAAAGCGCTCGCCAGGGACGAACGCTCAAGATGTAGAGCGGCCAGAATGACGCAGCGGGTATTACGAAAAGGATCGGATGAATATTGAGAAAGGGAACACTAAGCAACAGCTGCATCGCCAAGAAAGACAGCCAGGTTCGTTCCAGCAAATCGGGCATATACTGAATGGGCGACCGGCTTGTAAGTGCGGAGAAGATCGACGGGCCGTAGGACAGCGCGAGCCCGAAGAGTAATGCGATAAATGGCCACGGTTGGATTCGGCCATCCGAGCCTCTGATGGCAAATAGCGGTTTTCCGTTCATTCCAAATCAGCGAGTGCTGTTCGATCTGCCGAGAGAATCTCGCGATCTTTTCGTTCCGGAAAGCCGGCGTTCCTACGCCTTACGATCACCCAATCGCGCATCCGTACGCGGTCTCCTCTGGCGGAAAGTTCATCGGGCGCAGCAGAAGGCTGCGAATTCGTCAAATCTACGCAGAATTCACTCATTGAGAATCTCCCGCGGGCGGACGCTTTTTACTTGGGAAAGATGGATCAAGCTGTGGCTGGAGAAGCTCTATGAGTGCATCCACTCGATCATTGGTTTTTGTGATATTCATCTGAATCCAGATGATCATAGAGGTCAACGCGATGCCATCGAATACCCAGAGGAACTCTTTGGTTATGAGTAGGGCGACCAAACGCGCTAACACTAACAAAAGAAGAACGGCTGCTGGTCTATCCGTCCAAGATTGCGATCTTCTCAATTGGTTCAAGAGTTCCGTTTTTTGCCGCGCGCGCGCGAGTTCAAATTCGGCCACGGAGTCGAATCCATCATCGGCAGAGCCTTGAAGATGATTTTTCATATTAGTTTTAAAAGAACCGGGGCGACATGCAGATGACGTCCTCAGCAACGCTGCGGTCGAACTTGGTCCACAAATTCAACACAGGCACTCGAAGTAGCGATAGTCGCTCCAGGGTCCGATCCCGCGTTCGTTGACGGCTCTTACCCGAACGCGGCCCGGTTGAGCGCCCACGAATGAGAAACAATGGTAAAGACCATCTCCGCCGTCGTATGGCCGATCCTCAAAAAAATTTCCGTCGTGGTCGCCATGGTCGACCTGAATCTCGAATTGCATCGGGTAGTCGCCAGCGGGTGGCGCCCATCTAAGATTGATGATTCGGGGATAGTGTTTGAATTTGGAGCAATTTTTAGGGGAGATCAGGATCGGCTTTGTGGGAATGCCTTGGTCCGAAACGGCGTCGCCAAATGGGTTCTGAATCAGCAAGAGCCGAGCATCCGAATCAAAATAAAGGTCGAACGAATAAGCGCGCGGGTGTGGCACACTGGGGAGATCGAGCCAGCCATAATGAAAGCATGAATTCTCAACCTGTTTAGGCGGTCTCCGGCGCGGATCCTCGGGCGGGTTCCCGAGAAGACTGGTCACCTCGGCGAAGCTCATCCCTACTCGGAGTTTTCGCCACGCGTCGAGGTCAGGGACGACACATTCTCGTTTACTTTCGTAATAGGGGAAACGGTAGTTCATGGGATGGGTTTGGCGAACGAGTCGTTGCGCCTGACGCTACGGCGTACGGAACGGCATGCCAGCGTGAAGCAGGGGGACAGCGGGTTCTGCCAATGCTTTGGAAGTTGGCGAAACTGCGGATGGGAGGAAGGGGAATAATGGGAATAATAGGAGTAATAAATCGGTGGCTTCCACGCTGGCGGGCCAGAGGCCGGTTCTCCAGGAAGTACCGTTGGTCGTGCGCTTGCAAATTCCAGCGCGCGCCTCTGCCGACACTGGGGTTTGGCAAATTTGTGCGACTTTAGGGCATTCGATCGCAACCTGAGAGCGGCGGGAATCTTGGGCGCTGGTCGGTGAACCCAACGGTGCTTCAGGCCCACCATCTTCTCCGTTCCGCATTCGCGGGGACGCCCCGCCTGGGTGGCAAGACCGCCACTCGCTTCCTTGGCGTACAAGCGCGCTTTCGGCTCGCGGGCGAACATGAATGCGCGTTCCACGGAGACGCCTACGTACCTCCAGCGGTGAGATGCCGCTGCCGCGCTAAAATGAGGCGAGGCCCGTTTCGTCACACAACTGTAACATTTCGACCATTTCCAAACTGTAATCCGCCGGCTAGCGTTCCTGGCAGATGCTTCAGCTACCCCTGCGCGCGGTCTGCCTCCTCCTAGCAGCCATCTTTGTCGCGGGCTGCGGAAAAAGCCCCGAGGCCGCGAAAAGCGCGAGTGAATCCACTCCGCCTCCCGAACAGACTCTCTCGCTGCTCTTCACCTACGGCTCCGAGAAGGAGTCTTGGATCAAGGCGGTGACCGCCGATTTTCACGCCCGAAAACTCAAGTCGACGTCGGGCAAATTCATCCGGATCGAGGCCATCCCCAAGGGGTCCGGCGAGTGCATTTCCGAGCTGGTTGACGGCTCGGGCAAAGCCGATCTCACCAGCCCGGCCTCGGCCGCCTTCATCAAACTGGGCAACGCGCAATATCGCGCCAAGACGGGCAAGGATCTCGTCGGGTCGACGGATAATCTCGTGCTCTCGCCGGTGGTCATCGCCATGTGGCAGCCGATGGCGGAGGCGCTGGGCTGGGGCAAACACGCGATCGGCTGGAGCGACATTCTCGCCCTGGCGCGGGCGCCTGGCGGCTGGGCTTCGCGCGGTTCGCCGCAGTGGGGCCGCTTCAATTTCGGCCATACGCACCCCGATTTCTCGAATTCCGGCCTTATTTCGATCCTGGCCGAGGTTTACGCCGCCTCCGGGAAAGTCGGCGGGTTGACGCCGGCCGATGTGGCCAAGCCGCAGATCGCTCCTTTTGTCGCCGACATCGAGCGATCGGTCGTGCACTATGGGTCGTCCACGGGCTTTTTCGGCAAGAAGATGTTTGCCAATGGCCCGGCCTATCTCAGCGCCGCGGTGATGTATGAAAACATGGTCATCGAATCGAAGACCGAGGCGCAGAAGCTGGCCTTTCCCGTCGTGGCCATCTATCCGAAGGAAGGCACCTTTTGGAGCGATCACCCAGTGGGGATCGTGAACGGCGATTGGGTCACGCCGGAGCGGCGCGATGCAGCAAAGCAGTACATCTCGTTTCTCCTCGAGCGCCGCCAGCAAGAGCGGGCCATGGAATTTGGCTTCCGCCCGGCCCTCGCCGAAATCCCGCTGGCCGCGCCTTTCGATGCCGCGCACGGGGTCGATCCGCGGGAACCGCAAACTACCCTGGAAGCGCCGGCTGCCGAGACGACGGACGCGGTTTTGCGCCTCTGGCGGGAAAACAAGAAGCGGTCCAATATCACACTCGTCGTCGATGTCTCCGGCTCGATGAACGAGGAGCAGAAGCTCATCAATGCCAAGGCGGGCGCGGCGGAAATGCTGAAGATGCTGGGCGACGGGGATCTCTTTCGGCTCATTGCCTTCAATCAGGCAATCCTCCCGGGGCCGCCGGCGAAGCGGCTGAAAGAGAGCCGTCCGGATGCCGAGCGGGCGCTGTCTTCACTCTTTGCCTCCGGCGGCACGGCGCTTTATGACGCCATCTCGCGGGCTTATCAGGACCAAACGGTTTCGGAGGAGAAAAACCCGGACAAGATCTCTGCGCTCGTCGTGCTGACCGATGGCGAGGATACGAACAGCAAGCTCAAGCTGGAGCAACTCCTCCCAACCATCAGCGGCAGCGCGGAGAAGAATTCGATCCGCATCTTTACCATCGGCTATGGCTCGGACGCGCGGAAAGACGTCTTGCAAAGCATCGCGGACCGGACCAACGGCAAATTCTACGCGGGCACGCCGCAAAACATTCGCGAGGTCTTCCGCGATATCTCGACGTTTTTCTAACTTACTTTATGTCCACCGAAGGACCCAAGCTTACTTTCCTCGGCAACCTGCTCATCCTGCTCTTTATCGGAGCGTGTGGCTATGGAGCATTTCTGCTCTTCCGTCATCAGCCGCTGGAAATGGCCCGTACGGCAGCCCCAGAAGGTGCGGAAACCCGAAGCGCGTCGGCGCCGGGCGGATCGACTCCGCCGGCTGTGGAATTTGGCATCGCCTATGGGACGGAGAAGCAACGTTGGCTGGAATGGGCCGTGGAGCAGTACCGCGCCACACCGGCCGGGGCGAAGGTGAAAGTTGATCTGATTCCCATGGGTTCGCTGGAAGGCGCGCAGGCCGTTCTCGCTGGCGACAAGCGCATCAATGTCTGGAGCCCGGCGAGCAGCCTCTACGAGGATGTCTTCATCGAGGAATGGCAGATCAAGAATAACAAATCGCCGATCGTCCGCCGCGAGGCGCTGGCGCTGACGCCGATGGTTTTCGTTTCCTGGGCGGAGCGGCGCGATGCCTTCGTGGCCAAGTACAAGGAAATCACCTTTCAGACGATCGGCCAGGCTCTGCGCGAGCCGGCGGGCTGGGATGCGATCGCCGGCAAACCGGAGTGGGGCTTGTTCAAATTCGGCCATACCCACCCGAACGAATCGAATTCCGGTCTCATGACCCTGGTGCTCGCGGCGTATGACTATCACAAGAAACCCCGCGGACTTGCGCTCAAGGACATCCTCGATCCACAATTTCAGAGCTCGCTCAACGGGATGGAAAATGCCATTACGGGGATGTCGAATTCCACGGGCAATATGATGCGCGACATGGTGCTGCGCGGTCCCTCGACATTTGACGTGCTCTGTGTTTACGAAAATGTGGTCGTTGACTACCTCAAGAGCGCCGAAGGACGTTGGGGCGAGCTGCACGTCGACTACCCGAGGGTGAATATGTGGAATGAAAATCCCTATGACATCCTCGATGCATCCTGGAGCACGGCGGAGCAGCGCGCGGCTGCCAGCGCCTTCCTGGATTTTCTGCTCACCGAACCGATTCAGCGGGAATCGCTGAAACACGGGTTCCGGCCGGGAAATCCGAATGTGCCCATCAAGTTCCCGGAAAGCCCCTTCGTGGCGTATGGGCGCTTCGGCATCAAGATCGAGATTGGCAGCGTGGCCGACGCGCCGAAAGCGGAAGTGATCAATAACCTCCTCGCGGTTTGGCAGCGCAATCGCGGTTCCCGCTAGTGTCCTGCATGCTTTGGCGCGCGCTTTTGCCTGAGCCTTCTGTTATAAGGACAGGCCGTGCGCGGTCGCATCCGTGCGCTCTCCTTTTTCAACTTTCCGTCTGAAGTGCTCCGCTACCTCAAAGCCGCTTTTTGGGCCGCTCCGGAATTTCCGGGGCTCGGCTCCATCCCCTGGAATGTTCTGGGCGTCATCGGCTTCCTCATTCTCGGGTTCGGACATCCGGGCTTCTGGCTGCTCGGTCTGAGCGCCGAAACGGCCTACCTGCTCGCGCTTACGAGGAACGATCGATTCCGCCGCGTGATCGACGCGCAAAGCCGGACGGCCCTGGAAGAAACCGCGACGGATCAGCGCCGGGCGCTGGTGGCCAAGCTGCCCGCGGCGTCGCGCGAAGACCTCGCGCGCATCGAGGAAAAGTGCGCCCGCATTCTCCAGCTCTACGAGGATTCCCAGACCGAGGATTTCGTGGCCGACGGCAACCGCGAAGCGCTGCAAAAGCTCAGCTGGCTCTACCTGAAACTCCTCGTGGCCCGGCAGAATTTGCAAACCATGGACCCGGAAGCCACGAAGCGCACGCTCGCGGCCCAAACCGAACGCCTCCAGTCGGACCTGGCCGGCGCCAAGCTCTCCCCCTCGTTGCGGAACTCGAAAGAAGCCACCCTCCAGATCCTGCGCCAGCGTCTGGAAGCGCTGAGCCGCCGGGAGGAAACGCTGGAGGAAATCGCGAGCGACCTCCTGCGCATCGAAACGCAGATCGACCTGGCCATCGACCACGCCGGCATGCGGGGCAAGACGGAGACGATTTCTTCCAACATCGACCTCGTCTCGCGCCTGCTCGACGACAGTGTGTACGGAGACTCCGGGGCTTCGATTGCCGCGCTGGAGCAGACGTATGGCGGGGAAGGGCTATAGGGTGTATTGCCGTCGCCGCGCCAGGACTGGGGCTTTGCCGGGCGCCGGAGAGAAGATGGATGGAAACCGTGAAAGTTGCTTGTCTTCCGACCGCTCTCCACGTCTTACTAGGGCCTCTTTTCGCCATGTCCAAGCTTTCTGTTCGTGACCTCGATGTACAAGACCGCCGCGTCCTCGTTCGCGTGGATTTCAATGTCCCGGTGGAGGACAAGGATGGCCACGTGCACATCACGGACGACACGCGCATTCGCGAGTCGTTGCCGACGATCGAGTATCTGCGCCAGCACGGCGCGAAGGTGATCCTCATGGCCCACTTCGGCCGGCCGAAGGGCAAACGCACGGAAAAGGATTCGTTGCGTCCCGTGGCCGACCATCTGCACACGCTCATCAATCACTCCGTCGCCTTCTCGCACGATGTGATCGGCGAGGTGCCGGCGAAGATCATCGCCCACATGAAGGCAGGCGACGTGACGCTGCTGGAAAATGTGCGGTTCCACGCCGAGGAAGAGCAGAACGACCCTGGCTTTGCTGCTGAGCTCGCGCGGCTCGGCGACGTCTATGTGAACGACGCCTTTGGCGCGGCGCACCGCGCCCACGCCTCGACCGCGGGCATTGCGAAATTCACCAGCCAGGCGGCCATGGGGCTGCTCATGGAAAAGGAGCTGCAGTATCTCCAGGGCGAACTGGAAGAGCCGAAGCGTCCCTTCCTCGTGATCCTCGGCGGGGCCAAGGTTTCCGATAAGATCAAGGTCATCACCTCGCTCATGGAAAAAGCCGACGCCTTCCTCGTTGGAGGGGCAATGGCGTACACCTTCTTCAAGGCTCAGGGCATCCCGACTGGCAAAAGCCGCGTAGAAGCCGACAAGCTGGATCTGGCCAAGGAAATCCTCGAGTTGGCCAAGACCAAGGGCGTCGATTTTCTCCTTCCGGTGGACAATCTCGAGACCCAGGAATTCTCGGCTACGGCGCAGCCCCGGTCCACGGCCGTGCACTCCACCGAGACCGGTGTCACCGAAGGCTGGGAAGCCGTCGATATCGGGCCCAAGACCATCGAGCTTTTCAAAGAGAAGATCGCCACGGCCAAGACCATTCTGTGGAATGGACCGCTGGGCGTCTTCGAAATGCCTCCCTTTGCCCACGGCACCCGGGCCATCGCCGAAGCGGTGGCGGGGGCTGACGCCGTGACGATCATCGGCGGCGGCGATTCCGTGACCGCGGTGAAGCAATTTGGCCTGGGCGATAAGATGACCTTCTGCTCCACGGGCGGTGGAGCATCGCTCGAACTCCTGGAAGGCAAGGAATTGCCGGGCGTTGCGGCGCTGAACGATAAATAACCAAACCGGGTCCCGTCGGCGAAGATCTCCACTCCACCTTTCTCATGCGTAAGAAAATCATTGCGGCCAATTGGAAGATGAACATGACCGTCGGCGAGGCCGATGCGTTTCTCGATACGTTCCTGCGTGAGATCGGCGACGAAAAGCGCGTGGACATCGTGCTGGCCCCGCCTTTTACGGCGCTGTCGCGCGTTTCCGACCGGCTTTCACGAGTGCAAAACGTGAAGCTCGGCGCGCAGAATCTGCACTGGGAAAAGCCCGGCGCCTTCACCGGCGAGGTGAGCGTTCACATGCTGCGCGAGCTTTTTGTCCGCTACGTCATCGTCGGCCATAGCGAGCGCCGCTCGTATTTTGGTGAGACGGACGAGATCGTGAACAAGAAAGCGCGGATGGCGCTGGATGGCGCGCTGGAGCCCATCGTCTGCGTGGGCGAATCGCTCGAAGAACGCGATGGCGGCAAGGTCGAGGAAGTGCTGAACCGGCAGATCCGCGGCAGCCTGGCTGGCCTCGGTGCGCGCGAATTGCTCAAGACGGTCATCGCCTATGAACCCGTGTGGGCCATCGGCACTGGACGCACGGCTTCGCCCGAACAGGCGCAGGATGCGCACGCTTTCATCCGCAAGGTGGTGGGCGAGATTTCAGATGCGGCGACGGCCGACAAGATCCGAATCCAGTACGGCGGCAGCGTGAAGCCGCAGAATGCGGCGGAGCTCATGCGCCAGGCGGACATCGATGGCGCGCTGGTCGGCGGCGCGAGTTTGGATCCGCGCGGGTTTACGGAGATCGTGAAGGCGAGCATCGTGTAGCCGGGCGCGCTTTTGGAGCGCTGGGGGGGGCGGTGTTTCCCTGGCGCTTTGTGAAGGCGCAGTTTCCAGTGGCGCAAAGGGAAATGGGAGGAATGGGAAGTATGCGAGGAATGGGAGCCTTGGGGTCTCGCAGGGCGCCTACTTTGGAGGCTTGAAAAGCGAGCGGACTCAGGGCTGGCGGCGGGGGGCCTGCGTGGCGGGGGAAGACGTCGATGGCGTAGGAATGCCAAACTTTTCCATGAGCTGCGACTCCTGCTCGATCATTGCCTCGTCGGTCAGAGGCTCCTCGTAGATGCGCACTTCGCCGATGTAGCCGTCGAGTTGACCGGAACCGTACGTCGTCTGCCCAAGGCCGATGCGGCTCGGTGACGTGAGGGAAGACGTGCCGCCCGCGCCGATGGAGGGCGGCTGGGCATCAACGGAAAGCGACACGCGGCCGGTCTTTCTTTCCCGCGAAAAGGCGAAGACATGGATCTTGCCATTGTTATATCCCGGTCGCGAATAGATCGTAATATCGGGATCGCCTGTGCCGGCCATGACCAAGCCGGATGCGCTGAGGCTCACGCCGAAATCGCGCTTCGGGCCTTCTGTCTCTGCGCTCACCAGGGCGGCGCCATCGGTAAATCCTCTTCCATTGCCCAGCCCGGTGTGGGTGGCAAAGACACAGATGATAGTAAAGTCATCGCGCACCACCAGCGGCAGCGCATAGTTGGCATGGATTGCCGGGGAGAATTGCAGGCCCGGATGTCCATTCATCCCCTTCTCGGTGAGGAGCGGTGGATTTCCTCCCGGCAGGGTGGAGCCGCCGCCGGTTCCGGTATTCAGCCAGGCGCTGGTTTTCGGTTCCAGGGAATCTTTGTCGGGTTGGAGCCAGACGAGCGGCAATTGCCGGCCGTGAGCGAAGCCATCGCGACAGCGAGCGAGTATGGGGAGGACGGCGGGGGCGTAGGCAGCGGTCCATTCCTGGGGCTTTTTCGCCGCATGATCGCCAAAGTCCTCGAAGAGGCCGATCGCGGGGAGGAAGCAGTCGCGCCGAAAGGCGATGAACCCGAGTGTGAGCCGGGCCAGTTGACCCGCATCGTCCTCCGAGAGATGGCTCCAGGCGGCTTTCTGCAAGGGGGCGTCTCCCGAGCCGATGCGCGCCACCTCATAATACAGCGCCGACTTTGGCGAGTTCTCACTGCGCACGGAGTTGGGCAGCGCGGCGAAGTGGGCTTTTGCCTTGGCGGAATCGCCCGCGCCGAGCAGCGCGATGCCTTCGCACAGGCCGAGATCCCAACGCGCGTCTCCCGTCGTGGCGGCGGCGCGCAGGTGATGGAATTGCTCGGCAGCGGGGGCGAAATTTCCGTTCGCCAGGAGCTCACGGGCTGAAGTGCAGGGTGTGGCGAGGATGGAGGCAACGGGCGGGAGGGCGGCCTCTTTCGCGGGCGAAGGGGTTTTCGGATCGGAGCTTCCACGGGTTGCGAACCAGAGCCCCCCGAGAAGAGCTACGGCGGCCGCGCTCCCAATCAGAGCCGCCTTTCCCGGGGAGATCGCCCCACGGGCGGCGCCCGGTTTTAGAGAGGAGACGGTCTTGGAATGCTTGCCGAGCGCGTATTCCAAATTTTCGATCAGCTCGGAGTAGCCCTGGTAGCGGTTTGCCGGCTTTTTCTCGAGGCACTTGTTAATTACGTACATCGTTGCCTGGGAAATGTCCGGCGCGAAGCTTTGCAGCGGCGGTGGCGGCTTGCTGATCTGCATTTGCACGGTGGCCGCGTTGGTCTGCCCCTCGAAGGGTGGGCGGCCTGTGAGCCCGTGGTAGAGCGTGCAGCCGAGGCTGTAAATCTCGCTGCGAACGTCTTCGCCCTCTCGCAGGAGTTTTTCCGGGGCGATGTATTGCGGCGTGCCCCACACATCGCCACTCATATCCTGCGCCTGCTCGAGTGATAACGAGAGGCCGAAGTCGACGACCTTGGCCGTGCCTTCGCCGGTGAAGAGGATATTTCCCGGCTTGATGTCCCGATGGAGCAGCCCGCGCTCCGCGCACGCCGCGAGGGCGGATGCCACTTGTATGCCCATCTCGAGAATGGCGGCCTCCGGCTGCCGCCCGCGCTCGACCCGTTGGGCAAAGTTTCCGCCCGTGACAAGTTCCATGGCGATGTGGCAAAAGCCGTTCTCCCGGCCGGCGGAGAAAACCTTGACCACGTGGGGATGACTCATCGAGGCCATGATCTGGCCTTCCTGCTCGAGCCGCTCCACATAACTTGCCTGGCTCGTGTATTCATTGCGCAGGAGCTTGACCGCCACGTCTCGCTGCAGGTTCCGATCGAAGGCCCGATAAACATTGCCAAAGCCGCCGCGCCCGATCTGGTTCAGCAAACTAAAATCCTGAAACTCCCGCAAGACCAGCACAGCACTGCCGCAGACCGGGCATGCCGTCTGGGTCAGCGGACTGCACGCGCTCACGTCGAGCATGGCCTTGCACTTCGGGCAATTTTCCAAGGCAAGGTCCCGTTGGGAAACCTCCTCCCTCAATCGGTCGCGTTCCTCCTCGGGCGCATCGCCGCGAAGGAGTATGGTGGAGGCTGAAACCGGGAGGTCCTCCGGAGAGTACGGAGCTGCGTCGCTCCAGTTTTGTGAAGTATCGGGATTTCTGGCAGAGCGGGGGGTGTTGGGGCGGCTCATAAACAAAGCTTTAGCACCATTCCACCCTGATGCAGCTTTCTGATCCTCCCCCAATTGGGGGAGGCGCAGCCTCGAAAAGGCGGCCTGCCGCGGCGCGGTGTCTAGCCTACATCAACTGTTCCCAGGTGGCGCTATAGCTGCTCTCTTCGAGGCCCGGACGGGCGCCGAACGACAAAGATCTTGCCGACATCGCAGCGTTGCAGAAACTTTATCCCGTGTGAGCCAAGAGCCTTCCTCATCACCAAAAAAATCCGGACTGGTGGGATGCTGTCGGTCCGGAGGATTTTCGTGGGGGCTCTATCTCGTGCTCGGCGTCATACTCTTGAGTAATGTCAGCGGAAGTCGTAAATCCTACGATGGCCCATGGCGCGGTTTCTGAACTCAGCCCAAGGCGCTTATTTATGCTCGCTGACGAGAAACGAGTCGAAGAAGAGTTGAGGACGCTCCTGGGAACGGGCGCATCTCTGGGCGATGCTTTGCGCGTGCTGCAAAACGAGCGTCATCGTGGGCTCATGGTTTTATGGCGTGTGACTATGACTGTTCAAGGGACCAGCAAGGAGGAGGCGATGCGTCTGGTCGTTCACGAGACGTCGAGATGGCGGAGATAGTCGGTTTCGTACCCGCAGGGTGACCGATGACTATACACACCGATTTATGAGCGCCGAACAATGTCCGCTCTGCTTTTCGCTGCTGGAGACGCGTGAAGTGGGCCCATGCATGGACTGCGGCCACAAGCCACAGGAGTTGCACCACTTTGCCGAAAGACGCCATGACTACGCCGAATATCGCATTTTCGGAGCGCTCTCACTCGTATTGTGCGACTTTTGCCGGGTCGACTTCGGTTCCTCCGATCCGACTTTTTTTGGATTGCCGGCGGGAGCACGCCGCGGCTTCGAACACCTGTCATTTGTCCGCACGGTCGCTCCACCGCCGCATACTTTCGACAAGGTTTGTCTGGAGTGCTATCGTCGGCTGTGTTTCCTTCAGTTTGCAGCCGCCGCTCGTGAGCTTCATGGATCGTGAGTCGTCAACTTTGTGTTATTACTGGTTACCCGGAACATGATCGCTTTTGAAATCCCGGAGTGAAATTGCTCACTCCGTTCCACTAAATATCCGCAAGTCCATGCCGCCGCGATTTTCCGTTCTCTGGCTCACCGTCCTCGCTTTTGGCATCGTTGCGGCGGCCACTAAAAATGAGATCATCGGCCCGGCAATTTTCGTCTTTATCCTGCCTGCGGTCCTGCTCGCTCAGTGGCCTATGCCGCCAATTGACGGCTCTGATACAGCGAATGGAATCTAAAATCGCGGACGACACGCTTTCTTCAGATTATCATCGGCGAACGCGCCTGTATCGACGCGTCAACTGGTTAATTATCGCCGGCGCAATTGCGGTTGTGGTATGGACGGTGTCCCTCCTCTCGGAGTCACAGCAGCTTGCGGTGCTTCTTCCTTTGGCGCTTGTGACCTTCACCATTGTGGAGGTCTTCTCTTCTGTGGTCTGGCGCTGTCCGAGTTGCCGCATACCGTTCACTCGCGCTCATCGCGGTTGCGCTTGTGAGCATTGCGGCATTCAGTTTCGCCCTGCGCAGCTTCCCACAAATCGTGGATAAGACGATAAAGGAACGGGGAGAGGTTGTGCGGTTGGCCCGTGACAGCGAGTTCGTCGGCTGACTATTTGATTCCTGAATCACGTTCGGCTTTGGACATCTGCAACCCCATTTGGAATGTCCAAACCGGCCGATTGGGCGTTGAACCCCGGCCTCCGACCGTGCACGGTGCTCGATCCGCCAGCCGGCGGTTATTGATGAAGCTTTCCGCCATACATGCCACCCTCGCCGAATACGGTCTGCGCCCCACGCGCAGCCTCGGCCAGAATTTTCTCCACGACCAGAACCTCGCGGAGTGGCTCGTCGCGCAGCTCGACATTCAGCCTGGCGAGGCGTGGCTCGAAATCGGTCCGGGGCTCGGCGCGCTGACAGAATTTGCCCTGCAACGGTCGACACATGGAGCGCTGATCGAAAAGGACGATCGGCTCATTCCCTATCTGCGGGAGAAATTTCCCCAACTGGAACTGGTCCACGGGGATGCGGCCGCCTACGACGTGCGGGACTTATTCGCCCGCGGGCCGGTCAAGGTGCTGGGAAATCTGCCCTACTACATTTCCAGCCAGATCCTTTTCAATTTCACGGCGGATCCCAGCCCGGTCGCGGCCTTCATTCTTACGTTGCAAAAGGAACTCGCCGAACGCCTTGCGGCGCAGCCCGGCACGAAGGATTACGGCGGGCCTTCGCTCATTATCGGCCGGCGCTGGCAGGCGAAATATCTGCGCACCATGCCGCCATCGGTTTTCACGCCTGAGCCGAAGGTGGACTCCGCCGCGGTGTTGCTGACGCCGCGGTCGCCGGAGGATATTCCGGCGTGCGACGGTCGCCGTTTTGACAAGCTCGTGAAGCTCGGCTTTTCCCAGCGTCGCAAGCAATTGCGGAAGCTTCTGGCCGGGGAGATTTCCGATTGGGCCGCCGTCGCGCAGAGCCTGGGAGTCTCCGAGACGGTGCGCGCCGAGGAACTCGACCTGGCGCAGTGGGCGCGACTCACGGAACTGGCCGGCGCGGCGTCCGCGCACGAGGATCCGTCGGCTTTGGCGCAGGATGTCCATGGCGAGATCTTCGACGTGGTGGACGAGCATGATGCCGTGACCGGCCAGGCCACGCGCCATGAAGTGCACACGCGCAAGCTCCGGCATCGGGCCGTGCACATCTTTGTCTTCAACCGGGCGGGCGAGCTTTTCCTGCAACGCCGCTCCCGCTGGAAGGATGTGCACCCGCTGCGCTGGGACTCGAGCGCCGCCGGGCATGTCAATGCGGGCCAGGATTACGCCGGCACGGCGGAGCGCGAGCTGCAGGAGGAGATGGGCGTCTCGGCGCCGGTGGAAGAAATCGGGGCGATAGACGCCTGTCCCGGCACCGGCTGGGAATTTGTGCGCCTCTACCGCGCCCATCATGAAGGGCCTTTCTCCCTGCCGCCGGCGGAGATCGAGACGGGCGGCTGGTTTACCCGCGCCCAGATCGAGAACTGGATCGCCGCACGGCCGGAGGATTTTGCCACGGGCTTCCTGGAATGCTGGCAGGTATTTCGATCGGCTGCCCGCGATCCTCGCTAAAGAACGCCGGGATAGCTGTAATGCCATCCATGACACAACTTCATGGCGTTCCGCCGATTCGCTTTGACGGTGTCGCGCCTCATCCCCTAAACGGAGTCCCTTTGCTCCGCTCCGTGCGACTTTTCAAACATCATCCGCTTTTCGCCGCCAGTCGTCCGGCGAACCATCCCTTTTGATCCATGGCTGTTCCGATAGGTGTCAATCGTCCGCGCAACGTCGACTGGAAACGCGCCGCCGCCATTCTTTACGGCGACTGGGGCACGAGCAAGGCCTACGTCCTCGGCATCGCTTTCGGCGTTGCCGCTTTTTCTTCGCTTCCCATCATTCTCGCCGTCTGCGCCCTCACCGGGCTGGTGGGCATCAACTACCTGGTCGTCTGCCGGCATTTCCCCGACGGGGGAGGCGTCTATTCGGCGGCCCGCGCCCAGGGGCAGCTCCTGGCGGTGGTTGGCGCGCTGTTGCTGGTCGCGGACCTGACCGTGACGGCGGCGCTCTCGGGTGAATCGGGCCTCGATTACTTCGACATTCCCCTCCTCAAAGATCACATTGTGCTCGCCACTATCGCGGCGCTCTTTGTGATCGGGGCGCTGAATTGGTACGGGCCAAAGCACAGTGGCGGCCTCGCCGTGGCGCTCAGCGCGCCGGTGGTCGTGGTGGTGGTGATTCTCCTCATCGTGAGTGTGCCGCATCTCACCACGGCGCATCTCGAGCCTCTGCACGAAAATCCCGGAACGATCTGGAAACAATTCGTCGAATCTATCCTCGCCCTCAGCGGTGTGGAAGCCATCGCCAATATGACCGGAGTGCTGAAGCTGGATCCCGGATCTACCCCGGAGAAGCCCAGCGTGGCGAAGGAGTCGGCCAAAGCCATCTGGGTGGTGGCGGTCGAGGTTGTCTTCGGCACGGCGCTCCTCGGCTGGGCCATGCTCTCTGTCCCGAAGTCGATGTTTGGCGCGCTGGATGAAAACAAGTCGCATGTGCTTCGTTTCATCGGCGAGTACTTTGGTCAGCTGTCCGTGTCGCACTGGTTCGGGCCGGCGGCGGGACTTTGGTTTGGCCACGCGCTCGGCTGGGTTGTCGGCATCCTCTTTTTCCTTCTCCTCATCTCGGCGGCGAATACCGCGACGGTCGCCATGATCGGCGTCTTTTACATGATGGCCCGCGATGGAGAAATGCCGCGGCAAATGACGAAGCTGAATAGCCACGGCGTGCCGCTCATTCCGCTGGCCATCGCGGTGGGACTACCCAGCATCGTGCTCATTTGCTGTCCCGATTTCAATGCGCTGGCCGGCCTGTACGCCATCGGCGTCGTGGGCGCGATCGCGCTAAATCTAGGCTGCTGCTGCTTCAATCGCGCGCTCGGTCTTGAGACCTGGGAGCGGGTGCTTTTCGGCATCACCTTTTTCATCCTGGCCTGTGTCGAAATCACCTTGGCCAAGGATAAGCATGACGCGCTTTTCTTCGTCGTCATCGTACTCGGGGTCGGGCTCTGGCTGCGCTCCTACGCGCAGAAGCGACAGGGCCTCAAGACGCTCACCGTCACGGCCGAGGTGGCCAGCATCGTTTCCGACGAAGCGCTCGACCGCCTCCGCCCGCGGCTCACCGAAGGCCAGCGCATCATGGTCGCCGCGCGCGGAGCCACGCCCGTGCTGCGCTTTGCCCTCGATGAAGCCAAGCTCCGTAAGGCGCAGCTGCTGGTCTTCTACTGTAAGGAACTCGCCGTCTTCCTGCCGGCCTCGACGCCCGCAGGCGGCAGCGGGCGCCCGAAGTGGCAGGATGATCCCCAGGCTGCGGCCATCATGCATCTGGTTCTGAAGCTCGGAGAGGAAACCGAGGTCGATGTGCTGCCCGTATACGCCGTGAGTTCCGATCCGGCGGCCACTATTCTGGACCTCGCCGCCGTGCTGGGAGTCGACTATCTCATGCTCGGCGCCACGCACCGGCTCTCAATGGCCAACCTGCTCAAGGGCAACGTCGTGACCCAGGTCGCCGCCGGGCTGCCCGATAGCATTCAGCTCATCATTCACGGGTAGGGCGGGAGCGTCCGGAGCGGCTTTCCGACGCGGGCGCTTCGCCTTGCCGCGCGCTTGTTTCGCTTGTTCCCGGCTGCTCTGGAACTGCTGCAGCTGCTCGAAGGAAATGAGCCGATTGGAAAAGACCAGACGGCCTTGCTTGCGCCAGCGCCACACCTGCATGCGCGACATGCCGAGGAAGAGGGCGGCCCCGCTGGCATTGATCATGCCGGGAGGCAACAGCCGCTTCGAGTAGTCCGAAGGGACGCGCAGGGGTTTTGTTTCGGTTGCCGGCGCGGGAGCGGGTTCTGGGGTCGGCGCGGTGGTCGACGGAGGAATGTTAGTTTGCGCGGGATTGCTTTGGATGGTTTCTGTTATCATGGAACTTGTTGTGGTGGTTGTTATGGGGTTTGAAATGGGGCGGCTGCTTTGGCCGGCTGCGGCGCTTCCGTCTCGGCTTCCTCCTCGTCTGCGAAATCGTCGGTTTCCTCGTCGTCGCGGAATTCGTCACCGCGGGACCGGAAATAGACCGGCCGAATGAAACATCCGCAGCGCGCGCACCGGCCGTGAGGTTCCGGCCAACCGCATTCCGGACAGCTCACGGCTGGACCTCCGCCACGGAGTGTTTCGAGAGTTCGCCGGGAAAGACGTCGCTCGCTACGTAGGGCGGGGTGTCGCGCCATTCGTGGGCCAGCAGTTCCGCGACGTCTTGCGGATGGCGCCGCCGGCGCAGCGCGTCGAGCGCGTGGCGCACGGCTTCTTCGAGAGAGACGTGCGATTCACAACAGGGGCCGCCTTCGATGGAGACCGTGGCTGTGTAAGTGATTTCTCCGGTGCGCCCGTGGCGCATCGTGCGCTCGCAAAGGGCGATATCGAGCGGGCCGTCTGCCTGGGCGCGAAGTGAGTCCAGCGCCTCGTTGAGAGTTAACTTCATTGTTAAGTCGGGAGTTGATGCTGATGGGGGAAATTGCAGCAGCGGCCTTTGTCCGCCGTGACGGGAAACCGTTCCTTCGATCCGCACATGACGTCCGCTGTCCCCGGCGAACCGCGGCGCGCGCCGCGCGCCGCATGCATGTATCCAGTCCGCGCCGGTCGCCCACTCGGCGCATCCATAGCCGTCACGGCGGACAAAGACCGCTGCTGCAACAAATTCCGAGGAACAAAAAGCCAACTTGCAAAACCCAAAGACGCGGCGGATCCTTCGTGCTGACGGGTCGCGCTGTGGGCTGTTAAAGACTTGGTGTTCATCGAAGTGACGGCACTATGGGGGTGCTTTTTTGGCGCACTGCGACGGCTCCGATTTTCTCCGAGGTCCTTGGGTTTCCCGCGGATTTCCTTCGAGCTTCTCCTATTGACGGGGTCTAAAAACGGCGTGTTCCCCATTGCCCGGGCCGCCATTCCGTGACCAAAATGCCCGCATGCTCTTTCCCCGGTCGCTATGTTCTCTGATCGTGCTTCTCGCTGGACTCGCTCTTCGTCCCGCCCGAGCCGCCGACCTGCCTTCCCTGCTTTCCAACGGCAATTTCGAGTCCAGCCGTGACGGCGCGAAGCCGGACGACTGGCCGGTGAGCGCCAATGCCACATGGCAGACGGAGGACGGAAACCATTTTCTCCGCCTGCAAAGCCCCTCGCCCGGCGCCAATGTCACCGTCTATCGCGCCGTGACCCTGCCTGCAGGGACCGAAGCATTGGAGCTGAGTTATCGGGTTCGTTATGCTGGAATCAAGAAGGGCAAGGAATCGTGGTTCGACGGCCGCATCATGCTGAATTTCAAAGACACTAACAAAGCGGTCGTCCAGCCCAGCCCGTCGCACCCAAATTTCACCGGAACTTCCACGGACTGGAAGTCACGCAGCCAGCAATTCAAAGTTCCTCCAGGCGCCGTCACCCTGGAGCTCCTGTTCACGCTCTTCAATGCGGAAGCCGGTCAAATCGATTTTGACGATGTCCGGCTCGTCCCGATCCCGGTTGCCACTCTGGAGGCGGCGGAGGCCGCGGCGCGCGCCAAAGAAGCCGCGCGCGTCACTGCGCTGCCCAAGCCGGCGGCGCAAATTCCAGTCCCGCCAAAAAGCGCCCTGCCGCCGCCGCTCCATGTTGCCGGTAATCAACTGCAAACTCCCGACGGCAAAGTCGTCTGGCTGCAGGGCGTCGCGATTCCCAGCCTGGAATGGTCAGCCGGTGGCGAACATATTCTTACTTCGATTGAAACCGCCATCAGCGGCTGGAAGGCCAATTGCATTCGCCTCTGTCTGGGCAGCAAGTTTTACGCGGGGCACGGACCCTGGCAAAACGACGGTGGCCTGGCCTATCGTCAACTAGTCGACGACGCGGTGAATCTCTGCGCCAGTCACGGCGCCTATATCGTCCTCGACTTACACGAGTACCGGGCGCCCACGGAACAACACGCCGCCTTTTGGAAGACGGTGGCGGAGCATTACAAGGATCACCCGGCGGTGATCTTCGAGCTTCTCAACGAACCGCACGACATTTCCTGGAAGATTTGGCGGGATGGCGGACCTGTGACTGAAGAAAAAGCAAAGACCGACGCTGCCGCGGAAAATCGCGAAGCGCTGAAAACGCAGGATTCCATCGGCATGCAGGGTCTGGTCGAAGCGATCCGGTCCACGGGCGCGCGCAATCTGCTCATTGCCGGCGGGCTGGACTGGGGCTACGATCTCTCAGGCATCCTCCAGGGATTTGCGCTCTCCGATCCGAAGGGAAGCGGCATCATGTACTCCAGCCATGTTTACCCCTGGAAACGCGATTGGCAGGGCAAATTTCTGAATGCTGCGGCGAAGTATCCCATCTTTGTTGGCGAAGTAGGGGCCGATAGCAAACCCATGGATTTCATTCCTCGCGAGGCCCAGGAAGATCCGGCGACCTGGGTTCCGGATATGTTGGGGGTCATTCAGAAAAATCACCTGAACTGGACGGCGTGGAATTTCCATCCGACGGCTAGTCCACGCGTGCTTCTGGATTGGAGTTATACGCCGACGCCGTTTTGGGGCGAGAAGGTGAAGGCGGCGCTGGCGGGGCAGGCGTTTGAAAATAAACGGCTGCGGTAGTCGGGACCGTTCCTCCCGATTTCAGCATTCGTTTCGATGAATATTACCTCGCATTGAAATACGCGCTTTACTACGCCGAACATCTGATCGCCTCCGTCGAGGAGGAAGGTGCGGATTTTCCGAGCTGTTTCGGTCGTTTCAAACTCGAAGCTGCGATCGATCTACCGGAACTGGCCCACGTCCGCGCTTATGTCGAATACTCCATTTCTGTTTCGCCATTGATTGAACTGGATCGTTTCGACGATCCCGCGTGGGACGAGGAGGCAAAGTTTGTCGATCTCATCGAATCATCGGATTGGATGCTATTCGAGATCCAAATACAAAAACGGTTGCCAATCCTCATACCGATCTTCCGCACGGATGGTGGGATCACTTGGCGCTGGAATCCAGACCTGTAGGGAAAGGGTCGTATCAATCGAGGCTAGGCAGCTCGATGCCGAAAAACTCGCCGACCCGCGTGGAAAAAAGCGCGCGCGCCTCGACAAGTGAAATACCGAGCCATTGCGTGGCATTGGCGACGCCGCGATCCGGCGTGAGACAGGAGCCGGCGAGGTTTGGCCGACCGGGCTGGCGCACCACGCCGCCGCGGGATTCGATTTCGATGGCGCCGATGGTGTAGCGGCCTTCCGGCGCGCCGGCGGCGGCGACGGCATCGGTGGTGAGAAGGACCTTGGCGGGCGGTTTCGCGCGGAAGAAATTGCGCAGGGCGAAGGGCGGAAGATGCACGCCGTCGGGAATGAAGCACGCGGTGAGTTCGTCGCGAGCCAGGAGGCGCTGGATGATGTTATCGTGGCGCGGCAATTCCTGCGGGACGCCGTTTCCGAGATGGGTGCAAAGCGTGGCCCCGGCGCGAATAGCTTCGTCGATCTGGGCGTCGGTGGCATTGGTGTGGCCCAGGGAAACGCGCACGCCGCCGGCGGCAACTTCCTGGATGAATTCCGTGCTGCCGGGGTGCTCGGGGGCCAGCGTGACGAGCCGAATGTGGCCGCCGGCTGCCGCCTGCAGCTGGGTGAAGTTCACAAGGCTGGGCGGCCGCTGAACGCTGGCCGAATGCGCGCCGCGATAGCCTTCCTCGGGACTCAGAAATGGGCCCTCCAGGTGATAGCCGCAGACGGTCTCGGCAACGATCGGGTCCTGCGCGCGGAGGCGCTCGAGATGGGCAAATTTCCGGCAGAGCGCGTCGACTTCGTCGCTGATGAGCGTGAGCAGGATGCGCCGCGTTTCACAGCGCCAGAGGGCGTCGATGGCGCGTCGCAACTCCGCCAGGGTGAGAGCGGGCTGCTGGAAATCGACGCCGGCAAAACCGTTGACCTGGAGATCGAAGAGCGAGACGGCGGAGCACACGGGAGGGGTTGGGGTTGTGTGGAAATGCGGGTTGCGACCGATAAGGCAAACGACTTTGGGCGGGTGGGAGCAAGCCGCAATCGCGCCGCGCTCTCCGATGGAACGGAACGCGCACGTTCTCGTCAAAGTCTTCGGCTTGCTTCGGATCGTCCATGGGACCTACGCTTTCGCCATGACTCCCAGGATTTCCCGTCGTTCCTTCCTCAAGGCCACGCTCGCTGCGGGCGCTGCGCCGCTTATTTTGCCCAGCCGGCTCTGGTCGGCGGAGACCGCCGCCAACGATCGCATCAATATCGCCCAGATCGGGGTGGGCAAGCAGGGGCACTATCATTTGCCGGCCTTCATCGGGAACTCGAGCGTGCAGGTTGTGGCGGTGTGCGATGTGGACGGCACGCGCCGCAACGATGGCAAAAACATCGTGGAGCGCGGCTATGCGAAGAAAAAGGACGGCGAGCCCTACAAGGGGTGCGACACTTATTCCGACTTTCGCGAGGTGCTGGCGCGCAAAGATGTCGACGCGGTGGTCATCGTGACGCCGGATCACTGGCATGCGCCGATCGCCATCGCGGCCTGCAATGCGGGCAAGGATATCTATTGTGAAAAGCCGCTGACGAATACGGTGCACGAGGCGAAGGCCTTGATCGATACGGTGCGCTCCACGAACCGGGTGTTTCAGACCGGCTCGCAGCAGCGATCGACGCGCGAATTTCGCGTGGCCTGCGAGCTGGTGCGCAATGGCGTGATCGGCAAGGTCAGCAAAGTCATGGCGGGCTTTGGCGGGCCGGGCAAAGCGTGCGATTTACCCGAAGAGACTGTCGAGCCCGGCCTGGACTGGGACATGTGGCTCGGGCCGGCGCCCTTCCGCCCGTACAATCCCATTCTCTCGCCGCGCGGCGTGCATGATTTCTTCCCGAAATGGCGCGAATACTGGGAATACGGCGGCGGCTATGTGACCGACTGGGGCGCGCATCACATGGACATTGCGCAATGGGGACTCGGCGTCGATGCGAGCGGGCCGACCGAGATCATTCCGCCTTCGGATTGGCAGACGGCCAAGGCCGGGGCGAAGGCCATCTACGCGGGCGGCGTGGAGCTGGAGCACATCGAGCAGAATGGCGTGACCTTCTTTGGCGATCGCGGGACGATCTATGTGAACCGCGGCGTGTGCCAATTCATCATCGATGGCAAAGAAGTCGCGCTCTTCAAGGCAGCCAAGAATGCGAATCCGCCGGAGACGCCGTTGAAAGATCAGCTCGATGCAGTGGAGAAGGAATTCCTCACGGATGCGAAGGTGAAGCTCTACCACTCCGACGATCACAAGACGGATTGGATTTCCTGCATCCGCTCGCGCCAGCGGCCGATCGCTGACGTCGAGATCGGGGCGCATTCCGTCATCGCGTGCCACTTGTTGAATTTCGGGTATCGCTACGGTCAGTCGTTCAAGTGGAACGGCGAAAAGATGGATTTTGCGGACGGGACGGGGAACGCGGCCTGGCTGACGCGGGAGTATCGGGACCCGTGGAAGGTGGCGTAGCAGAAAGGCTATTAACGAAAGCGGCGCGCGAGTTCTGCGCGCCGCGCTCACCTTTCAGACCAGGCGGGCCAGCGTCTTGGGCAAAGGCGAGGTGAAGTTCATTTCCTCACCCGTGGTCGGGTGTGGAAATTGGAGCAAACAGGAGTGCAGGCCGAGGCGCTTCGCGGGATTGCTCTTCGCGGCGTATTTTTCATCGCCGATGATGGGATGGCCGGCGTCCGCGAGATGCACGCGGATCTGGTGGCGGCGGCCGGTTTCCAGGGTGAGCTCCACGAGAGTGCGGCCCTGGTTGCGCGCGAGGACGCGGTAGTGGGTGATCGCGTGGCGGGTGACCTCGCTCGGCTTGGCGCTGAAGACGCGATAGGGGTTCGTTTCGTTCAGGTCGCTCTCGAAGGTTCCCGAGTCCGGCCCGAGTTTTCCTTCGGCGACGGCCTCGTATTTCTTGGTGGCCTGGTCCCAATTGGATTGCAGGAATTCCTTGGCCTCGGGCGTCTTGGCAAAAATCATGAGCCCGGAGGTCTCGCGATCTAGCCGGTGGACGATCCAGATGCGTTCGCGCGCGCGTTCACGGCGCAGTTTGAGATGCTCATTCAGTTGGAAATAGGCCGTGTCTTCCTGCTCCGCCTCGCTGGCGATGCTGAGCAGGCCTTCCGGCTTGTCGATGACCATGAGGTCGGCATCCTCGAAGTAGATCTTGATGCCGCAGCCGAGCTCGTCCCGGGGCGCGGCGTAGCGCTCGGAGCGCACAGCGACGACGTCGCCGGGCTGCAGCGGATGGTCGAACTGGGACACCGGCCGGCCATTTACGGTGATGGCCTGGAATTTGAGCCACGTGCGGATTTGTTTCTTCTTCACGTCGGTCCAGGTCGCAAACAAATGCGACAGCAATTCGGCGGGCTCTTGGACGGTGCTCGATCTCGGCATGGAGCGAGTCTACGCGGGATCTCGGCAGACAGCTACATCTTCATGCGATTGAAGTGGCGGCCAGTCCTATTAACAATGCGAGGGTAAATCCCCTCACAGGCGACGCGGAGCGTGGTGAAATCCGTGATTTTCGCGCCGCCATTTCCCCCGTGCTATTCCCCCAGAATATGAACGAACAAAAATCGACCCCCTCGTCCCGATTCCCATGGCTGCGCTGTCTCCCGGCCGTGGCCGCGCTCCTGCTCGTCGCCAGCTCCGCTGAAGCGGATCTCAATCTCACCCCCAACGTCAATCCCTTCATCGGCACCGATAACGACGGAAACGTCTTTCCCGGCGCCGTGTCGCCCTGGGGCATGATGCAGTGGAGCCCGGATACGACGAATCAACCCGGCGGCTATCACTATCCAGATAGCGTCATCACCGGCTTCAGTCTCACGCATTTCAGCGGCCGCGGGCTGCGGTGTTATCAGGATATCACGTTCATGCCGACGACCGGACCGATTTCGGCTTCGCCGGGGACGAATTGGTCGACCTACTCGTCCTCCTTCAGCCATTCGAACGAATCGGCGAGCCCAGGCTACTATTCGGTAAATCTGAGCGCGCATAACATTCGCACCGAGCTCACGACGACGACGCGCACGGGCATGGGGCGCTTTACCTTTCCCTCCTCCACCCAGGCGACGATGCTCGTCAATATGGGGACGAGCTTCAATGGCAATACCTCCACCGGGACGCATGTCGACATCACGGGAGCGAATTCCATCTCGGGCTACGCCACGACGGGCAATCAACTTGTGAACTACAAGATCTATTTCGTCGCACAATTCGACCAGAATTTCACGAGCTCGGGCACGTGGAATGGCGGGACGGTGAGCGGCGGCTCCACCTCGGCGACCGGATCGCAGTGCGGGGCCTATCTGGTCTTCAACACGACGTCGAATCAAGTCGTCCAGGCGAAGGTGGGCATCTCCTATGTCAGCATCGCCAACGCCCAGGCGAATCTGAATAGCGAGAACTCCGGCTGGAGCTTCAGCACGACGCAGAGCGGCGTCAATGCGGCCTGGAATTCGCAGTTGAATGGCATCCAGGTCACGGGCGGCACGGCAAATGAGCAGAAGATTTTCTACACGGCGCTCTACCACTCGATGATTCATCCCAGCACCTATAGCGATGTGAATGGGCAGTATCTCAGCTTCGACAAGACCATTCACACGACCAGCGCCGGTCATGTCGAGTATCATAACATTTCCAGCTGGGACATGTACCGCACGCTCTTTCCACTGCTGGCGGTGATCGCGCCCAACCAGACGAGCGACATGGCGCAATCGCTCATAAACGATGCCAAGCACGACAGTGGCGGGGGCCTGCCGCGCTGGAACCAGGTGAATGGGAATTCGGCGATCATGTCCGGTGACGGACCGGATATCCTGGTCTCCTGGCCATATGCCTTTGGCGCGACGAATATCGATACAGCGTCTGCCTTGAGCGCGATGAAGCACGGGGCCTCGGATCCGAGCGCGACCTCGGCCGGGCACCTGGCGCGCGAGGGCGATGCGGAGTACCTGAATGTCGGCTACGTCGAGACGGACACGGGCATCCACTCTGCGTCGCAGACTCTGGAGTACGTCAGCGACGACCTGTCGATCGCCCAATTTGCCCGGGCGACCGGCAATAACGCCGATTATGTCACCTACATGAAGCGCGCGCAGAATTGGTTGAGCCTGTTCAGCGTGGCAGACGGCGGCTACATCGTGCCGCGCAATACGGACGGGAGCTTCATCTCCGGCTTCTCGCCGAGCGACGGCTCGGGCTTCAATGAAGGACGTTCGTCGAACTACACCTGGATGGTTCCGGTCGATCTGCGCGAACTCTTCGACCAGATGGGCGGCAATGCGGCGGCCATCTCGCGGCTCGATGCGCATTTCACGAAGCTGAACTCGGCCGGCGTGTACGCCGAGCTGGGCAATGAGCCGGAGTCGGCCGCGCCCTATGCGTACCTTTTTGCCGGCGCTCCGTATCGGACGCAAGATGTGGTGCGGCGGGGGTTGCTCCAGCTTTATAGCAACTCGCCCTCGGGAATTCCGGGGAACGACGACGGCGGGGCGATGGGTTCATGGGTGGTGTGGGCAGCGACGGGGATCCGGCCGCTGATTCCCGGCGTGGCGGGCTTTGGCATCAGCAGCCCGCTCTTCACTTCGGTCGCGTTCCGCTTCGCCAATGGCACGCTGCAAATCAATGCGCCGGCGGCCAGCGACACAAATGTATATATCCAGAGCGTGACGCTGAACGGCAGCGCCTATAACAGCTCCTGGATTCCCTGGTCGTCCGTGTCCAGCGGCGGGACCTTGAATTACACCCTGGGAAACACGGCCAATACCACGTGGGCGAGCACGCCAAGCCAGTGCCCGCCGACCTATGGCTTCGTGCGCGAAACGGAGTCGCTCGAGGTGCAGAATGCTTCGGGCGCCACGCATCGGGTGATCGCGGATAACAACTTCAGCGCGGGCAATGGCACGATCCTCGATGCGACCGCGGCTGGCAATTCTGTGACGTACGTCGTGCCGTATGTGAGCGCCGGAACTTACAATGTGCGGGTGGGCGTGAAGGAGCTGGGCACGCGAGGCATCTGGCAACTGGCGGTCGGGCAGTCGGGAAATCCGTCGCCCGTGAATGTCGGCTCGCCGCAGGATGAATATACCGCGGGGCAGAGCTATACCGAGTTGAATGTCGGGACCTGGAGCCCGGCGACATCGGGAACAAAATGGTTCTGGTTCACGGTGACCGGCAAGAATGCAAGCAGCACCGGCTACTCGATCGCCTTCGACTACATCAAGCTCGTGCCGCAGTAGGCGGCGCGGTTTGGCAAAGTAAACGGCGAGGAGCGCAGGTGAAACCCCGTCAGCAAGGATGGCTGATGGGGTTGGAGCGGCGCGGCATGACCTCGGCGCACCCCATGGGCGCAAGGCGTGGACAGCGTTGTTCATGGCGTCTTGATGGGCGGAAGATTCGATGTCAAGCTCGCCGGCATGAACTCCCTTTTCATCATTGCTCCCTACCAGTTCGAAGGGGTGTGGGTCTTTGACGATCCGAGCGTGGGGCTCGTGCAGGAGCCTTTTGTCAGCGGGGCGGATCACATCATGGATTTGCTCACGGCGGGCATTCCGGATGCGGCGAAGGGATTCAAACTCATCTTTGCGCCGACGCCCTTTCCCGGGCATGTGGCGCGCTTTGTCTGGGATCGGGAGGAGTATGGCGGCAATTGGTATCGGTGGCCGGAGCGAGAGGTGGAGGGCTGGCTGTGCCCGGCGCTCTTCAAGTATTTTGAAGTGGCGCCGAAGGAGATTTACGCACAGCCACTGCCGCTGGCGCGCGGGTAGGAGCCGCCTGCTTTCTCTCCTGCATGCCCGTCGCGCCCCTCCTCACCGTCGCCGAGTATTTTGCCGGCATCGGGCTCATGCGGCTGGGTCTGGAGCGCGCCGGCTGGAAGACGCTTTTCGCAAATGACATCGATCCCAAGAAGCGGGAGATGTATGCGCACCATTTCGGCGCGTCGCCGGAGCTGACGCTGGGCGACATCCATCAGCTGGATCCGGCGGCGATCCCGAGCACCACGCTGGCGACGGCTTCGTTTCCGTGCACCGATTTGTCGCTGGCCGGGGCCCGGCGCGGGCTGCGCGGCCGGCATTCCTCGGCATTTTGGGGCTTTGTCGATGTGTTGAAGGCGATGGGAGCGCGGCGGCCGCCGCTGGTGTTGTTGGAAAATGTCCCGGGTTTTCTCACCTCGCGGGAGGGAGCGGATTTCCGCGAAGCGTTGCTGGCGCTGAATCGCCTGGGGTACAGCGTGGATGCCTTTATGATCGATGCCGTTCGCTTCGTGCCCCAGAGCCGGCAAAGGCTTTTTGTGGTGGGGCAACTCGGGGGCGAGGGCGGAAACGTCCGCGCGCTGGATGATGGAAAACCGGATGAATTGCGCCCGGCGGCGCTGCGCGAATTCATCGCGCGAAATCGGCGGGTGCGCTGGCAGCTTCGCGAGTTGCCTCCGTTGCCGAATCACGCGCGGCAGCTGGCGGATATTCTGGAGGAGATGCCGGCGGATTCGGGTCTGTGGTGGAATGATCGTCGGCGCGATCATCTATTCGGGCAAATGAGCGCGAAGCATCGGAGCCAGGCGGAAAAAATGATCGCGGCGTCACAGGTGTCGTACGGCACGGTGTTCCGGCGGGTGCGGGCGGCAGGCGCGATGGCGGAATTGCGGACCGACGGGATCGCAGGCTGCCTGCGCACGCCGCGAGGTGGCAGCGCCCGGCAGATCTTGTTTGCGGCGGGACGGGGAAAATTTGCGGTGCGGCTGCTGACCGGACGCGAATGCGCCCGGCTCATGGGAGCCGACGGGTTTCGGCTGAACGTGCGGCTGAACCAGGCGCTGTTTGGGTTTGGGGATGCGGTGTGCGTGCCGGTGGTGGCGTGGATTGCAGGGAATTATTTGAATGCGGCGGCGGAGGGATAGGATTAGGGATAAAGGCGCGTCGGGATCTTTCGACGTCATTGACAAGCACGCCGCGAATTTAGACGTTCCGGGAATGAAAAAACTGATCAAAATGCTCATCGAACGCAGCGGGTACAAACTCGTTCGGCCTTTCGAAACGGACACACTTGCGGATCTCTCTCCGGCAGAGCAGAAGATTATCGCCTCAGCTAGGCCATTTACCATGACCTCCACCTCCAGAATGGCTGCATTAGTGAATGCAGTCAACTATCTGGTGAAAAATGGAATTCCTGGAGACATTTGTGAATGTGGCGTTTGGCGCGGTGGGAGTATGATGATCATCGCTCAAGCTTTGAAGGCATTAGGAGAAACGAGCAGAAAGTTATATTTATACGACACTTTCGAAGGCATGTCCCAGCCTACTGCTGAAGACAAAAATAACGACGGACGATCAGCGGAAACGATGTATAACGAAATTTCTAAAGAAACTGGTGCTTGGTGCTACGCTAGCATCGAGGATGTTCGATCAAACATTATTTCAACTGGGTACCCAACCGAAAACATCCATCTCATCAAAGGGAAGGTGGAGGAAACTATTCCTGCTAATTTGCCACCAAAACTATCTCTTTTGAGACTCGATACGGATTGGTATGAGTCTACCAAGCATGAATTGACTCATCTTTACCCACTGTTGGTTTCTAAGGGGATTATGATCATCGATGACTATGGCGATTGGCAGGGTGCGAGAAAAGCAGTGGATGAATATTTCCAGCAAAATGGCTCGGTTTTTCTTCACCGCATCGACCCGACCGGTAGGGCGGTCGTTAAACACTAACGCCGCGCTGCCGTGGACTAGAGTGGGACTGCTTGTTATGTTACAATTGCGTTGCGGATGGGTCGAAAATTGTAACAGGCTTTTGTTTGGAGGGTGGTCGCGAGTTTAGTAACGCTGGTTTGTATACTGGGTGAAAGGGGTGCGGCATCTAAAGACTGGTTGGGTATGTGGTGGCGTGAAGAGTTGCGATTTGGTGCGTGGTAAAATCAAAAAATCTGATCGCGTCCGATCCGATTCGCTAATTGTTATGATGTAAGACGCTCAATTGGAGTGGCTTGCGTGGAGGATCGAATTCCGAGCGCGTTACACTAACAATCATTGCGCATGCACATTTTCGTTGAGATGGTGCTCTTGCAATGAATGGCGCAAGCAAGCAGCTCGTGAAGACGCAACAAGAAGTGTTTGTACGGCTATGTGACGCAACACGATTTTGGTGATGCCGCTGGAGCATTGATTCAGCGAAACGTAATCGACCGCGTAATAGATTGCACGCAAGGCACTCAATAAACTAAAAAATGATCGAATCGGCGAAAGCTTCGGCGAGTTTCACGGCGAATTTTGAAGGCCCAGACGAGCATCGGGAATTCGTGGAATTGCGTGACAACGTGCTGCGGGACATGCAGACGCGGGATGAGTGGCTGCGGAGGCAGGCAGTGTGGTATGCGATGCGGCATGATGGGTTGCGGCGGCGGAACAAGCCGTGGCCGGGGTCGGCGGATCTGCATTTTCCCTTGGCGGATTCGATCATCGAGCGGCTGAAGCCGTTTTATTTCAACCAGTTGTTCGCGACGGAGACGATTGCCTCATTTATCGCGATGCGGGAGGAGTTGGCTAGCTATACGAGCGACGTCGGCAACTGGTTTGATTTCAAGGTGAAGCAAGAGAGTAATCTGGAGCGGGAAATCCTGATCGCGATCGATCAGATGCTGATGGCGGGGATTGGCGTGGTGAAGGTGTATTGGGAGGCGGGGCGGCAGGAAGGGGTCTCGCACGAAGACACGAAGGCACGAAGAGGGGAAGGATCCCGCGAAGACGCGGAGAATGGGAGGAATGGGAGTGATCAGGCTAAGGATTGGGAGGATGGCGCTGCGCGCGGAGCTGGGTCGAGCGGGCATCTGGCCTTTGATGCGGTGGATCCGTCGAAGGTGATCGTGCCGCAATGGACGCAGTCGCTGGATGAGGCGGATCGCGTAACACTGGTGCACACGGTGAGTGTGGAGCAGTTCAAGCGGGATCCGCGGTTTACGCAGAAGAACGATGAGGAGCTGAAGGCGATCACGGGGAAGGGGCATGCGCAGGATGGGACAAATGAGACGCTGGAGCAGCTGGCGGTGCGGCGGGAGGGGCTGACGTACGCGACGATGGAGGATGAAATCGTGTATTGGGAGGTGTGGGAGCAGACGGCGGAGGGCTGGGTGGTGCACTGGCTGTCGCCGATGCAGCCGGAGCCGCTGCGGCCCTCGATGCGGAATCCCTTCAAGCACGGGCGGTTGCCCATTGTGAGGCTTGAAGTCGAGGTGAAGGAGAAGGGGCATTACTCGAGCCGTGGCATTCCGGAGCGGGTGGGGGCTTTCGAGGCGGCGATTTGCAAGCTGTGGAATGAGAAGACGGATTACATGACGCTGTGCAATCGGCCGCTGTTTACGACGCCGGCGCCGATTCCGAATGCGGGCAACCTTCGGCTGGCGCCTGGGCAGATCATTGCGGGCGGCCTGAGTGCGGTGCAGATGCCGGCGCCGCCGGTGAGTTTCGAAGAGGAGATGCAGCAGCAGCGTTCGGCGGCGGAGCTGCTGGTCGGAATGCCGGATTATGGACAGGGGCAGGAGCAGAATACGAACGCCCCGCGGACGGCGACAGAGGTGCAGCACATTTCGTCGTTGATGAATGTGAGTGTGGATCTGCGGGCGCGGACGTTTCGGAAGGCGCTGGGAGAGTTGTACGGGCTGGCCTGGCAAACGCTGCTGCAGTACGACGAAGGGACGCGGTATCTGGTGGGGACGGAGGCGAAGGAACTGGATCCGGCGGTGCTGCAGTCGCTGGCGCAGGATCCGGAGGGGCTGCGGGTGCAGCCAAATGGGTCGGCGGATAGCTGGAATCGGCAGGGGCAGTTGCAGAAGGCAATTGCGCGGAAACAGTTGCTGGGGCAGTCGCCGTGGATCAATCAGGCGGAGTTGGATAAGTCGATTTTGGAGTTGGATGATCCGCGGTTGGTGAAGCGGTTGTTTCAGGATCCGAAGGAGCGGCAAGCGGATGAGTACCAGGCAGAGGCGGAGGAGATACCGGCGCTGATGCTGGGGTTCCCGATGCAGGTGAAGCCGGGGGAGGATCATGCGACCCGGATCCAGTGTCTGGCGCAGTTTCTGGAGCAGCGGGCGCAGGTGGGGGCAGCGCCGGACCCGATCGCAATCGGGGCGATCCAGCAGCATTTGCAGCAGCATCTGGCGATGCTGGCGCAGCAGAATCCGAAGGCGGCGGCGCAGGCGCAGGGGATGTTGAAGCAGATTTTCGCGCGGAGTGTGGGAGGGCAGAATGTGAATAGTGGGAGGAATGGGATGTATGGGGGACAAGGTGGGGTGCGCCCGCCTGGACCGGTGAATGGAGGCGGCATGAAAGCCGCAGGAATGCCGGGCCAGGCGGCGGGTGGCGGGGCGCCGGTGAAGGAATCGGTGAGTATCAATTACAAGGATGCGCCGCCAAGTATTCGGCGACAGATGGAAATGGCGGCGGGGTTCCGGCCGGCGATGGATGATCCCGTGGCGCAGGAGATGAATCAGACGCACGCGGAGATGCAGCAACAGGCGCACGAACATGCGCTGGAGATGGCGCGAGGGCTGAGGGAGGATGTTTCCTCCCGCAGCAGCGGGACAGAGACGCAGAGGGGAGAAGGAGGCAATCTATGACGGAGACACTGCATTTGGAGATCGATTCGCCGCATGGAGCAATGGCGATTGTTTGTAATCCGGCGGCAATGCGCGGGTATGCGCTTTTGCGGAGCGGGCTGTATCGGCTGCTGTATCTAAAGCGGGAGGATGATGCGCTGCGTGTGGCGACGACGAAGGCGGCGGAGGTAAGGTCGGAGAAGTTTGCCCGGGCCTGGGTGTTTCCGGAGGGGACGCGATGAAAGAGGCTCATCCCGCGACTGCGGGACACGAAGGCAAGAAGCATCCTGCGGAGGCGCAGAGACGCAGAGGAGAAGGCGCCAGGCCGAACGCTGCGGTGTGTACGAGTTGCGGGGTGCGGCAGGAGCGATTCGAGCTCTGTGCGAAATGCCGGAACAACAGCGTTTCAGCAATTGGCAGCGGGATCGATCGATTCCTTGAAACCGTGGCGCACCGCCCTTCGGTGCAACGTGAGTCATATACTTTCTGCAAGCACCGCCTCGCGCCGATTTCAAGAAAGATCAAAGTCAAGCGGGACGAAATTTTTACGTTGGGAAAGCTATGAAACGCTGGATACGGGCGATGTTACTTTTTGCGCGGCGGAGTGAGTTTGTTCCTCGGCCGGAGTGGACGAAGGCGGATGCCGAGGCGTTGCGGGCGTTTCTGACGACGGGGACGGGACAGCGGCTGCAGGCGACGATGATTTCGGAGATAGGGGCGGCGAATGAGCGGGCGGCGATGAAGGCTGCGGCATTCGAGTGTGGCTGGGCGTGCGGGTATCGGGCGCTCTATGCGTGGTTTGAGGCACTTTCGGCAAAACCGGCTGCCGCCGATGAGAGCGGCCGGAACGAGTCTGAGGATCCATTCGGGGAGGATGGCAGGCTTGATCACTTGAATCCCTGAGTTTTGTTATGGCAGACACAACAAGAGAGGCGCCGGGAGCGGCGCCATCACTGACCGATATCGAGGCGGAGCTGAGGCAACTGGGTGGCCAGGCGGATGCAGCGATGGGCGATGAAACTGCGGGCTCGCAATCCGCGGCGGTCAAAACAGCTACCCAGTCGGCGGCGCCGGAAGGTCAAGCGAGCGCGGCCGATGAGTCGACAACGACGTCTGCACCCGGCAATGCGGGGGCAGGGCGCGAAGGAGAAGGTCCCGCAGTCGCGGGAAGCACAGGCGCAGAGACGCAGAGGGGGGAAGAGAAAAAGGAATCGGCAGACGCTCAAGCGAAAGCAGGAGCCCCGGCTGAGGAGACGCCGTACGCGAAGGCGCGTAGGGAAGGCAAAGAGCGTGAGGCCAAAGCCTGGCAGAAGATCGAGGCGGAGAAGGCGCAACTGAAGGCGGAGCGGGAAAGGATGCAGCAGTCCGCGTCGGCTTCGCAGGGGCAGGCCGGGGAACAGGGGCCGTTGCGGGATGGGCATGGCTTTAGCGCGGAGGATTACGAGAAGTCGGCGCGGAAGTTCCATGAGGAGGGGGATGATGCGCTGGCGCGCACGGCCTTCCAGCAGGCGCAGCAGCTGCGCCAGGCGGAAGGGCAGCGGGCGCAGCAGGCCTTTGCGCAGGAGGTGGTGAAGGGGATCAATGACATCGTGGCGAAACGCCCGGAATTCAAAGATCCCAACAGCGAGCACGGCAAGGCTGTCAAAGCGATCCTGGAGGAGCATCCGCTGCTGAAGCGGTTGCCAGGTGGGTTTGCGGCGGCGGTGGATATCCTGGACTCGAGGCGCTCGGCCTCCGCAGTCCCGGGTTTA
>FTCV01002718.1_pt1 | contig 44042 bp, 29 predicted proteins | sample 1639691 | NCBI WGS metagenome assembly FTCV01 (sample SAMEA3914864, study PRJEB12502) | metagenome | biome: forest; material: soil | place: USA | collected 2012-03-12 | depth 0.3 m
CGATGTACCAAATGATGGCCAATCCGCCACTGACAAGGAGCACCGATATCCCAAGGATCGAATGGCTTTGGGCGGGCATCGGTGAGAGGTTCTCGTCCTATCTCAAACTCACTGGCGTACGTTCGTTGGGGCTGCCGCAGCGCGGACAGCTGGCGAGCGGAGTGTCGCTGCGATCTTCGAATTCGAAGGCGCAGAGGCTGCAGCGGAGCACGTGCCGGAATGCGTCCCGCTCGCGCTTGGAGCGACGATATTCGTTGATCAACCACGCCGCGAAAATCGGGCTGAGCATCAGGCACAGCAGGATGAGAGTGAGGACTCCGAAACTGACGCGGATCATTTGCTTCCCGTCTTTGCTGGTTGGGTGCTGCCGGTGGCCGGTGGGCGGAGATAGATGTCATCGCCCCAGGAGATCGTGGCAAATCCCCACGTGATAGGATTGGCAGTCGGCTCAAATGAAGCTTTTGAAAGGCTCGCGGCTGCCGAGTTATCCGCCGCGGGATCACCGGAGCTCCGCTGAAGGAAAGTGTAGCGCACTTCTCCGCGATCCGTGACGCCTATCAGGAACTGAGCGGCTGCCAGCTCGCGGCTGCTGCATGGGGTGAATTCAGGAGGGCGCGTGATATTTCGGCCTGCGAGTTCTCCTGAGATGGATGCTTGTGTGCGAGCCGGAGCGGGCGTGGGTCTGGCGGCTACAGGCGGCGGAGCAACCGAATTTATGATTTCTAGTGGATCGCGTCCGGCTGGAAACGCCGCGCGATCCGGGGCTGGTTCGAGAATTCGCGCCGGGGTATGCACGGCGGAAAAGAACGGGTGATACTCCAGCTTCGCAAGTCCCTTCGGCTCAGCGCGCGCACTGGCTGCGACGAGCGCGGGATCTTCCGATTCGATCCAATGGAGCATCGAAATGCTCTCGGAGCTCGAAGGCATCAGCAACGAGACCTTGGGCGCCGTGGGAAGGAACGCGACTTTTTCCGGATAGGAGATCTGGAAGAGGAGAAACGCCAGGATATGCGCGAAGAGCGAAATGATTAGGAACCCGGGCAGGACAAACGAAACGGGGCGCTTGCCCCACCAGGCCAGCGTGAACAGATGTTCGCGTCGCGCTTCTGTCATCGCGACTGCGATTCGGGGCTGGTCGCCAGCACGACCGAATAGCCCTTTTTGATGGCCAGGGTCATGATTTGCATCACGACATCGTACTGCGTATTGCGGTCGGCTTTGATCACGAGCGAACGCGGCTGCGGTGGCTGGGAATCGAGCACGTTGCCGAGCTGTTCCAGCGTCACTTTTCCTGAGCGGCAGTAGATCGCTGGGACGGGGGCGGACGTTACGCTCACGATCTGCGGCTCATGCTGTGGCCCCAGCGTGAAGGTGGAAAAAGGAAGCGTCACAGCCACTCCCGGCTGGAGGACGAAGCGCGAGCTCATGGCAAAGAGCATGAAGACCAGGAAAAGCACGTTCGCGACTGGAACCAGCTGGAACAGCAACGGATTAAATTGAACCGTGCGGGTGAGCTTCAAGAGATTGGGAAGTTAAGAGCCGGGGAGGAGTCGGTCTTCGTGCGGGAGGGACAGAATCGCCCCGTAGGTCAGGATCCGCAACGGAGGAAGATCGATGTGCCGGCAGCGCAGGCGGTGATTCAGCCGGGATCCCTAAACGGTGGCCGTTACTCCGCGCTCGAGCGCCGGACGCGCTGCGGGTTCTCGAATTCGATGATCTCGGGATTCGCGCGACTTTCGGTGATCATATTGACGATCTCGATGCCCGCCCGCTCGACATCATGCATGAGTGCATTGACCCGCGAGGAGAGGTACGCGTAGCCCACGCAGCTCGGGATGGCGACCACAAGTCCGGCGGCCGTCGTCAGAAGGCTCTGATAGATTCCCGCGGAAATATCTGTCGCGTTGGCGAAGCCGCTCTGGGAAGAGATGTTCACAAAGGATTCGATTAATCCAATGACCGTGCCCAGGAGTCCGATGAGCGGAGTGACCAGGCCGATTGTCGCGAGCACGCTCAGACGGCGTTCCATCGTCGGCACTTCGAGTTGGCCGGCTTCCTGCACGATCTCCTTCAGTTCGCTCCGCGGAGCGTCATGTCGGAGGATTGCGGCATGGATCACCCGCGTGACTGGCGTGGTCGTCGCATTGCACTCGATCTGCGCCTCCGCCCAACGGTGTTGCTGAATGAGATTCGCAAGCCCGCGCATAAACTCTCCCACCCGCATGGTTGCCTGGTGAAAATAGGTGACGCGTTCAAAGAAGACTGCGGCGGAGACGATGCTGCAGAGCAGGATTAGCCACATGAGCGGCCCGCCCTTTTGCATGTAATCGATCATGGGCTGCCCTTATAGGCTATGTGGAAGCCGATGGCAAGGAAGGGTGTGTATGTGTGGATGAACACTTGTTTTGTGAATCTATGACTACGTGCTCATTATGCCCCAATGCGCATGGACAACTTACGATGCCGGAAGGGGAGGTGACCGTTCGCGAAGCCTTCGTAACGATGCCGCTCCGAGCATAGCTTTTTCCGAATTCGCGGACTCTTGTTGCCCGAGTGAACCGGTTTGGTCATAACCGGTCGATGCGATTGCTGTTCCTCCTCCCGCTTCTCGCTGTATTTTTCCCCGATCGCGCCGTTCTCGGCGTCCCCGCTGAAATGCCTCCGCCAAAAATCCTTCATGCCGGACCGATCTCCGCCCGGTTTGTCGACGGTGAATTACGATACATTCACGCTGGTGGCCGCGAAATCGCCCGTCGCATTTACGTCGCCGTGCGGGACGACAAATGGGGCACGGCCAAGCCGGAATTTACCCGGGTGGACCTCCAGCAGGAGGACGATGCCTTTACCGTGAAGCTCGAGGCGGACTGCCGGTCTGGGGCAGTGGACTACACCTGGAAGGGAACGATTACGGGCACGGCCGCCGGCGAGATCACGTTTTCTGTCGATGGCGTGGCCAACGCGGATTTCCGCTCGAATCGCATCGGGCTATGCCTGCTCTTTGGCGCCGACGCGCTGGCCGGGCAGGCGTTCAAGACTTCCGATGAATCGGGAGACGTGACCCCTGGCGAATTTCCGAAGCTCGTCTCGCCCAAGCTGCTGGCCACCAACTTTCGTGAACTGCGATACGCCACTCCGGAACTCATGGAGGTGAATGCCCGCCTGACTGGATCGCTCTTCAGCATGGAAGATCAGCGCAACTATTGCGACAGTTCGTACAAGGCATTCGCTCCACTGAGCTACGATTATCCCGAGATTCATCGCGGGGCTCCTGCACGACAGGAACTGACGCTGACCGTCTTCGGGGCGCAGCAGGAGGCCAAGCCTCAGGACGGCGTTCGCCTGAAGATCGGCGCAGCCATCCCTGGGGCGAAGATTCCAAAGGTCAAGGAGGTCGCCACCACGCTGGATGTGCCCAGCTTCGAAGCCATCAATACCCATCGCGACAAATTCGCCGGCTCCAAGGCCCTGTCCTTTCGTTATGATCCCACGAATCACTTGCGCGACGACGATACCTTGATGGAAAACGTCTCCGCCCTTGTCGATCAGGTCCGGACGATCCGGTCCTTTGCGCCTGATGCAGTGATCTCGGTTGGCCCGATCGGATTCGAGCCGGCGCCAGGGTCTTCCGTGGTCGAGACACGCACCGAATCGCCTTTCGGTGCGGCGTGGTCGGCGGAAGTGCTCAGGACATTGTCTCTCGCTGGCGTGGAAGAGGCGGCGTTTGCGGTGCCAGGGAATCCGGCCCGGAAGATCCAGCAGGAGATTGGTCATCACTGCGGTGCTTCGGTCATCGAGACCACGGTCACGGCGGACGGGCCTTTCCGCGCTCCGGTTGGAGCCCTCTGCATCGAGGAAAAAGGAAAGCGAATCTTATGGCTTATCAATTTGACCGCGGACATTCAGGAGGTGACGTTTGATCGACCGGAATCTCCGTTGGCCCTGCAACCCTGGGAAGTGCGAGACGTGGAGTTGACTGGTTCCAATTAGGTTTTGACCCGATGACTGCCTCTGGTTATCAACTCACCGCGGGAAGGAGATCCTTGTGACCGCAGACATTGAATTCGAGTGTTCTCATTGCGGCCAGCATCTGGTCGTAGATTCGGCAGGTGCCGGCAGCATGGCGCATTGTCCGAAATGCGATCGTGCACTGATTGTTCCGGGCGGGCGTACAATGAATGGGACGGGGGCGGCGAAGAAGGAGAGCGAGGAAGCTCACGATACCGGATCGCGCGGAACGAATGGAAACCACGGAGTCCACACTGAAGAATCGCATTCACGGCGCGTAGAGCTCTCCGATACCAATCATGCGATCAGTAGTTTGGAGCGTGAGTTAACCCAGTTGCGATCCGAACTGGAGCGAGCGGAGAAGATTGCAGCGGAAGCTCAGGCCGAGCGGAACAGCCTGGCTGGGGCCGTGAAGACGTATCAGTCTGAAGTGAGCCGCCTGCAGGCGGAAGGCAATGCTCTGCACGAGAGTCTCGAGCTGTCCCGGCATCGCCTGAGCGCGATGGAAGCGCATCTTGGCGCGCGCGAGCGCGAGCTGTCGCAGGTCCACTCGGCGCTATCCACGACTACGACGGAGATGGACGATACCCGGGCGTATGTTCAGAAGCTTTCCGCGGAGGTGGAGCGGCTGAATGCCGAAAGCATTAAGTCGAACGAATATATCGATCAGCTTGGGAATAACCTGGCGGAGGTCCGCACGGAAGCGGCTCAAACTGCGAAGACCCTGCAATCCACCATTGCCGAGCGCGACACGCTCAATGCGGAATGCGCAGAGCTGAAGGACGACAACGGCATTCTCCGGCACGACCTCGCCGAGTCCGAGAGCGGGCGTGAACTCATGGATTTGAGGCAGCGGATCAAGACCGCCGAGGCTGAACGCCATCACGCGGAACGCCTCCGTGATCAATCAGAGGCTGAAATGAAGAAGCTGGCCGAAGCCAGCCGAACCCAGCGCGCCGATCTCGAATCGCTCCTGAATCGCTGCAAGGAAGCAGAAAAGAAGGCGGAATCCGTTTCAGAACCGGTATTGCACCGCGAAAACGAAGTCCTGCGCGGCATTGTCGAGCGGCAGAAAGCGGAGATGGAACGGAACTTCGGAGAACTGCTCCGGCTGCGCTCTGCTCGCTTCGGGCTGCGGATCGCTTACCTCCTCTTTGGTGCCAGCCTTGCCGGTCTCGTTGTGCTGGCGATGAAGGTTGTCCCGCGGATCCTGCAGGCGGGCGGAATGTAAGGCGGTGGCTGCCGGATTATTCGGCGAGAGCGACCTTTACCGCGCAGGCCTTATAGGAAGGCTGCCGCGAATAGGGATCGAACGACGGGAAGGTGAGTTGATTGGCCGTTGCATAGTGCATCGGCAGAAAGACCTGGCCGGGTTGCACCGTGCCGGTGATGAAAGCGACGGCTTTCAACTCTCCACGGCGGGATGACACCGTGACTTCGGAATTTTGTTCGATGTCGAGGCGCTCGGCGTCGACCGGATTGATCTCGATATAGATCCCGCGCGGGGAGAGCTTTCGCAGGACGTCGGACTTTCCAGTCCGAGTCTGTGTGTGCCATTGCGACGACGTGCCCCGGCCGGTGAGCAGGATGAATGGATACTCAGTGTCAGGCTCCTCCTCCATGGGGCGGGGCGCTTCGAAGAGGATGCGCGCCTTGCCATCGGCATGATAGAAAACGCCGTCTTCGAAAAGGCGGCGCTGCTGGATTGGCGCGGAGTCAGTTCCTGGCGCGGAGGACGTTCCATTTGAAGCGGTCGAGCCATTCGCGTCCGGATACGGCCACTGAATTCCACCGCAGGCGTCGAGCATCGAATAGTCCCGGATGCCCGTGATGTCGCAGGGCTGTCCGCGCGTGCATTCCTTCATCAGATGAAAGACGGATTCCGGCGAAGACCACTTGGAGAAGAGCTCTCCGCAACCCCAGTACTGGGCGACGAGTTTGAAGATATTGAAATCCGAAAGAGCCTGACCTGGTGCACGGGAGACTCGTTTGACCAGTCCGATGCGGCGCTCGGAATTAATGAAAGTGCCTTCTTTCTCGCCCCAGCCGGCTGCCGGCAACACTAAGTCGGCAAACTGTGCCGTCTCCGTGCTGTGATACATGTCCTGCACCACGAGGAAATCGAGTTTCTTCGCCAACTCATTGAACGAGTTTTGATGGATCCAGGAATGGGATGAGTTAGTGGCGACGATCCAGAGACCTTTGATTTTGCCATCCGCGATGCCTTGGACGATCTGATCGTAAGCCAGCGAGTTTTGGTCCGGGATGCGCGTTTCCTCAATGCCGAGGATTGATGCGATCTTGCCGCGATGCGCGGCATTCAGGAAATCATGGCCGCCAAGCAGGTTTGTCGTGTTCGAGAAAAGGCGCGAGCCCATCGCGTTGCACTGGCCTGTGATCGAATTAGCGCCGGTGCCGGGCCGGCCGATGTTACCGGTGATGAGGGCGAGATTGATGATCGCCTGAGCCGTGCGTGTCGCTTCGTGCCCTTGATTGACGCCCATCGTCCACCAGAATGAGACACGCTTGCCGTCCGCAATCGTCTGGGCAAAGCGCCACAGTTCTTCCGGTGCGAGGCCGGTGGCCGCGCAAACCCTCTCGGTGGTGAATTGCGTCACGAACTTGGCGAATTCCTCGAAGCCGGTCGTGTGCGCGTTGATGAATTCGCGATTCGCGGAGCCGCTGGCGATGATGATATTCGCCACGCCATATAGCAGGATGAGGTCGCTCTTGGGCTGGATGGCGTAATGCTGGGTCGCGGCCATTGCGGTTTCCGTCTTGCGCGGATCGACCACGATGAGTTCTGGGCGGTTGTGATTGCGCATGACGCGCTGCCACATGATCGGATGCGCGATGCAGAGATTTGAGCCCACCAGCACGATGACATCCGACTCTTCGAAGTCCTGATAAGTATAAGGCGGCGCATCGAAGCCGAAGGACTGCTTGTAAGCCGCCACTGCCGTCGCCATGCACTGTCGAGTGTTGCCGTCGCCGTGGATCATTCCCATCCCGAACTTTCCAAGCGCTCCGAGAAAGGCCAACTCTTCCACCGTGATCTGGCCAGTGCCGATCCACGCGACGGATTCGCGGCCATAGTTGCGCTGGATTTCCTTGAAGCGCTCGCAAAAGAGAAAGAGCGCGTATTCCCAATCGATTGGCTCCAACTGACCGGTCTCTTCGTTACGAAGGAGCGGAGTCGTTGCACGGTCCGAAGCGGCCAGCGGAGTGAGTGCCTCCCAGCCTTTCGGACAGGCCATGCCGAGATTTACCGGGTAATGCGTATCGGCAGAGATATTAATGGCCCGGTTGCCCTTCAGATGGATATTCAGCCCGCAGCCAGTGGAGCAAAATCCGCACACCATCGTCGTCGTCGCGTCCGGAGTCAGGCGGGCTGGCACGTTGCCGAGGCCGAAGTTCCCTGGATTCAGGACCAGATCATCTGTCAGCGGACCGTGCCATTGCCGGACCGCCGCTCCCAGTGCTTCGCGAAATGGCGCGAAGCGATGCTTTCTACCCACTGGCGATGTCGGTTCGCTGCTGCGTGTACTCATGATGGAATTCCTCCAGGCATCCGCGGCCCCGCGGATGCGGTGAAATAGAGATAACGTTCGATTAGTTGAGCCGCGGCAGTGAGGGCAAACGAGGCAGTGACAAGAATGGCCGAGGGAAGGCTTTCGCCAGTCAGGCCGATAAGGCCGAAAGCAATGGATAGGGCAAACAGGCGCGCAAGCATGAATACCAGCGCCGGCCGCAGCTTCCAAATGGTAAGCCACGACTGGTGAGCGGGAGCGTCCGGAGATCCGATGGACAACGCGAAGTTACGCGTTTCCCAGCTGAACAAAGCCGTTCGGAATAGCGTGGCTGCGAGGACGCTGACGATGACAACCGTACGAACGCCGGACATCCCGTCGCAATTCCACGCGAGGATCGCGGTGGCGGCGGTGGATCCCAGCAGCACGCTGCTGCCAAAGAAACGCGGGAATGTATTTTCTGCGCTCCAAAACGGACGCCGCGTATCGATGTAGATCATCGCCGAACAGTAAATTCCGGCCATGCCGGTGAGCGCCGTGGCTGCGGCGCAGAGCGCGGCATACTGACCAGGCTGGATCCATTTTTCCACGATGTGCAGCACCGGCAGATAGTGCACGAGTAAGTTCCATCCTCCTGTGGCTGCAGCAGCTGCGGAGAGTCCGCCCAGAAGGCCGAAGACCAGGATTTCGCGGCTCATCCAGGACGTACGAAGCCCGAGGAAAAAGCGCCAGGCCCCCATCGGGCGGCCTAGATGAAGGACGCTTACTGCAAGTCCTGCCTGCAAACTCACGAATCCACCAATGGCCAGTGGAGCCTTGATTGCTTCGAAAACGGCGGAAGGTGCGAATGCGCAGAAGGCCAGCACGGCGAAGAGGCCGACGCCCATCTGGGTGAGAAGAAGCATTCCGATCAACGGCCAGTGCGCGTGTTCCAAATGCAACGCATCGGCATCGCCGGGACGTGTGCCTTTCGGCATGGGCCGGGTTGTATGATAACGCGTCGTCGGCTTGGTGTACGAAGAATTGAAGGCGCCTGGAACTAGTTTGGAGCCAGGAGCCAAAGTCCGACTAACTTCAGCTTTATCTACCAAATCGATGCGGATCGCGCGTGTCGGACATGCTTGAACGCAGGCCGGCGCTTCGCCGATGGCGAGGCGGTTCGTGCACATATCGCACTTTCGCACGATTCCCTTTTTCTCGGAATACTTTGGCACGTCATAAGGGCACTTCAGAACGCAATACTGGCAGCCGATACATTGGTCATCCAAATGGCGGACGATGCCAGTTTCCGGATCCTTGTCGTAGGCCATGACCGGACAGCCTTCGAGGCAGCCGGGCTCCACGCAGTGGTGACAAGCTGTCGTAACTGTCTGGAGATAGGGTTCCTCCGGTGAGATGTCATGGAGGATACCGACGCTCCTCCATGTCTCTTCCTCGTCCAGTCCATTGAGTGAATGACAGGCGCTGACGCACGCCTTGCAGCCTGTGCAGGCATCGAGGTCCACCGCAAAGGCGTATTGCTGGCCGGGGCCCGGCTTGGTCTTTGGAATGAGCGACTGGTAATAACGAGCCTGTGCTGGAAGGCCTGCATCGTGCTTGCGTGAGAACCGATCCACGGCCGTAAGCTGCTGCTGCTCCTCCAGCAGTTCATCAATCAGCGTGCGGGGAGAGGTGGTCGTCATGCTATTCACAAAGCATTCCTTCGCGCCGCTGTTGTGCCTGTTTACTCCTCATTGCTAAAGATGGCCTGGAGATTGTTAAGGTCGTAGCGCTGGGTGAAGCTTTGAAAGCGCTCTCCTGGCTGGCGGTGTCGAAGATAACCGCGAAGCATCTTCTCGAGCGTCATGGGTAGGTCTTCCGCGATCACACCAGTGAAGATCTGTCGGCCTACGGCCTGATTTGAAGCAAAGCCGCCGCCGACAAAGACATGGTAACCTTCCATGGTTTGTCCCGAGACTTTGACCTTTGTGCCGAGCAGTCCGATGTCGCCCATGTAGTGCTGAGCGCACGAGTGTGGGCAGCCCGTGAGGTGGATGTTGATCGGCTGATCGAGGGTGAGTTTCTTTTCGAGATAGTTGGCGATTTCGGCGGCGTGCGTCTTGGTCGCAACTTGGGCGAATTTGCAATAGGCATTGCCGGTGCAGGCGATCAGCCCGCCGCGGATGTGGGATTGCTGAGTTTCGAAGCCAAGCTTCTTCAGGGCTTTCTTGACCGTGGCCACATAGGCATCCGGGATATTCGGAATGATGAAATTCTGCCACACCGTGAGCCGTACTTCGCCGGAGCCGTAGAGATCGGCGATCTCGGCGACGCGAATCATTTGCTTCGGAGTGATCTGGCCGACTGGCAGTGCTGCGCCGATATAGTTAAGCCCCGGCTGCTTTTGCGGATAGATGCCAATGTGAGTGTGGCGAACGGCCGTCTCGCGGGCTGGGGCGGTGGCTGTCTCAATCGCCAAGTCCGGGCTGATGCGGCGCAGGGTATAACCCAGGAGCTTCTCTGTTTCGGCGAGATATTGATCGAGCGTCCAGGTATCCAGCAGATGCTTGAGGCGGGCTTTCTTGCGATCGGTGCGATTGCCGTGCTCGATGAATACGCGGACGAGCGCGGTGATCACCTTGGTGAGTTCCGCCGGTGTTACGAGAACTCCGAGATCGCGGGCAAAGGCCTTGTGTCCAGTGGCGCCGCCGAGCGCGATGCGGAAGAGAATCTCTTCGCCAACCTTCACCGCAGTTACGCCGATGTCGTTGGTATCTTCGACAGACCCGATCAGGCCGCCGCCGTCGAAGGCGATGTTGAATTTGCGCGGGAGATCGTAGAAGGAGCGATCGTTGATGATCACCTGGGCCAGTTCGTCGCAGAAGGGTAGGACATTGATCAACTCATGCGGATCGATGCCTGCGGTCGGATTCACTGTGAGATTCCGGATGTTATCGGCGCCGGACCCGCGAGTATGCAGCCCCACGGACTGGATGCGCTTCAGCACCTCCGGGGCATCCTTGGGCTGAATGAGCCGGATCTGGAAATTAGCGCGTGTCGTAATCTGGACGTAGCCGCTGGTAAGGTCCTGCGCCACGCGTGCGATTTCCCGGAGTTGGAAGCTGCGGAGCACGCCGCCGGGAATCCTGAGCCGCGCCATGAAGGCGTCCTTTACCGGATTCAGGAAAAAGAGGCCGTTCCACTTGAAGCGGAAGATCTCCTCCTTGTCCGGAGCCTGATTGTGCGACGCACGATCGAGGAGGAGCGGATATGCGTCCAGTGGATGCATCTCGCGCTTCACGCGTTCTTCGAAGATCAGGTCGTCGAGCGAGACCTTTTGCTGTGGCTGCGGCGGTGGCTCGACGTCCGAGAATTTCAGCCCACGCGCGGCCAGTCCGGCAAAGAAACCATTGAGGTAATTGGCCTGTTCAGCGGTCAGCGTCTGGCCGTTGATGTGCTCGATGGGCAGCGTGGTCGTCATGGGCTGCGGCATTTAGCAGCGGGGGTGCCACGAGGATGAAATGTGCCGTTCATTATTGTGATTGCTTCGATGAAAATAATTCATCATGCGTAACCTGCTGCGGGATAGTTTCTTGTGTTGGAAAATCTGTGCACGAGTTGGTGAGATGATTTAAGGTGGAGGGCTAATCGATAAGGGCATTCCTTAGGGCGAGCGGAAACCGGTGTCGCCGATTTCCGCGCACGGTGGGCAAAGCGCAACAGTTCGCCTGTGCGTGGTGAAACAGACGTTTCGTCGCCCGGATTCCACATCGCGTACTGCTGCGTTTCCTCTTGATGGTGGCTTTTTCCTCGCCCGTGACGGTGCGTCATCGCTAGCGTCATGCCTCTCTATGATCGACCTCCGCCTAGTTATTGCTGAGTCGCGATCAATGTTGGAGGAGTTCCTCGATGACATTGGCCTCTTCCAGCCTGGTCAAAGGATTTCTGATGTTGATCTACTGCACCGCTTTAGCGACTGGGATAGAGCGCAGGAGATCACGGAGGATGACGTGCCTTACCTGCGGCTCCCGAAGGAGGCTGAGTTTTGAGCCGTTCTGCAATATGAGATCCCTTTCTTTCCGCCTCTGGGTGCGAATTGGTTCAATGGCCCCTGCGCTCTTTTTGATGATTTTGGCAGGTTTCATTTTTCCCAATTCAGTGATTCTTCGGTGCTTCTATTTGGTGGGCCTAGCTGTTTTGCTTCCACTTAGTATGGTCGGGGTGCTCATGGGGATTTTGTTGGTTTTCCGGAAGCTCCATTTCAGATGCCCTTTTTGTTCGGATTCATCGCTCTGCATTGGTGGTGGCCGTAACAGCCTTTATATCGAGTGTCCTCGATGCGGGATTGTCCGCGGAACCTACTCGCGATTCCCTCCTTTTACTTCTCGGATTGAGAAGGAACACCAACCGCAAAAGCTAACAAATGACTAAACTCCGTGTAGAAAGCTTCACCATTTCGATTGATGGCTTCGGCGCAGGCCCGGGTCAGAGCCTGGAGAACCCGCTTGGCATTGGCGGAACTGCTCTTCATGGATGGGCGTTTGCGACTCGCACGTTTCAGGCGAAACTGTTCGGCGCACAAGGAGGAGAGACCGGGATCGATGACGACTTTGCCGCGCGGGGGGTCCACAATGTAGGTGCCTGGATTATGGGTAGGAATATGTTCGGGCCAGTTCGCGGTCCCTGGCTTGATGAGAGTTGGCGCGGTTGGTGGGGTGATAACCCTGTGTATCATAAGCCGGTCTTCGTGCTCACTAATCATCCTCGTGATCCACTTGTAATGGAGGGCGGCACGACCTTTCATTTTGTGACCGAGGGGCCACGTGCGGCACTTGAGCTAGCTCGCGAAGCCGCCAACGGAAAGGATGTCCGTATCGGAGGCGGAGCGGCGACAATCAGGCAGTATCTTCAGGAACGACTGATCGATGAACTACATGTCGCCATCTCGCCTGTCTTGCTTGGGGCTGGCGAGCGGTTATTCGACGGCATCAACCTGCCAGACTTGGGATACACCTGCACCCAGCATGTCGCATCGCAGCGAGCCACCCACATTGTGCTAACCCGCACATGAACCCCGGCTTCCTGGCAGAAGCCGGGTTGCAAGAATGCCTTCCCGGAAGCCGGTTCCATTAGCCAAACTGGTGCAAGCAATCAATGCTTCATGCGGCCGCTGTTGCGCTGAATGCCGATTTCGATTGCTATGACTTTGCACCGCGTCTCGAGACCGGATCCTGCGGAAAGCGATGGCTGAAATGAAATCCGCGAATCGATCAAAAACGGCTGCACCGGTCACCGGAACTGAGGCTCCCCACGACGACGTCAGTAGATCGATTCCACCTCTCATGTATTTGAAGAACATCCTCGTCCCGCTGGATTTCTCCGAGATATCGCTGCAGTCGCTGAGATACGCCGTGCCTTTTGCGAAACAGTTCGGCGCAAAGCTCACGTTGCTGCACGTCCTGATTCCGCCCCTCTGTCCGTCCGACTACCCCGTTCCTCCGTATCCTGCGCCAGCCCCGGAGGATTGTTTCGAAGCGGTTGAAAAGAAGCTCGCACACATTCGAGCTACGACAATTCCGTCAGAACTTCCTGTGGATATAGTGGTTCGCGGCAGCGTCGCCACCGACGGCATCCTGGAAGTGGCGCGCGAAATCCAGGCGGATCTGATCATTACCACGACGCACGGCTACAGTGGTCTGAAACATCTCCTGCTCGGGAGTACTGCAGAGAAAATTGTGCACAAAGCGCACTGCCCGGTTTTGGTGGTCCGTGAACTCGAACGCGACTGCACCTGACCGAGGCGCGAGTCACCTCTCGGAATGTTGCCGACGCGAGCGCGGCTCGTCGATATTCGTGCCTTTCCATTACAGTCCTGAGGGCACTTTTTGGAGAAACATCGTTTCCCGTTGGTAGGACTAACATTTTTGAGGACGATGGTCTTGGTGTGCTCATCGATGCGTCGGGGCGAATGTATGTCGATAGCGCTACCGGCTACGACCCTCCACGAGATTACCAAATCGATTTGATTGCGACCGATATCGATAGTTTCGTAACCAGGTTGTTTTCTGAAGAGCGCATGCCCGTGCAGCAATCGTGGTACTATAGCCAGTCAGACCTCGCATGAGGCACCACCACTACCAATCAAGCGCGAACACAGCGCTCCACCGAAAGCCACGGCTTGTGAGGACCGGCGCGAAAGTGGTGTGAGTTGACCGGTTCGGAAGTGGCGGATTTTTGGGGTGGATGCAGGATATGGCCGGGCGAACTGGCCACTCAATACACGTCGCGCTGGTAACGCTTCTCAGTCTTCATCTTTGCCACATACTCGGCGGCGGCTTCCTTGCTCAGGCCGCCGGCGGTTTCGATGACGGAGTGAAGCGCTGCGTCAACGTCCTTGGCCATGCGACTGGCGTCGCCGCAGACATAGAAATGGGCGCCATCCTGGAGCCATGCAAACAGCTCGTTGGCAGACTCGAGCATGCGCGACTGGACGTAGATCTTTTCGGCCTGGTCGCGTGAGAAGGCGAGGTCCAGGCGGTTTAGATGACCGTCCGCCGCCATCGCTTCGAGCTCTTCCTTGTAGAGGTAGTCCGTGTCGCGCTTCTGATCGCCGAAGAAGAGCCAGTTGCGTCCTTTCGCGCCTGTGGCGCGGCGTTCTTCGAGAAACGCGCGGAAGGGTGCGATGCCCGTGCCGGGGCCGACCATGATGATCGGGCGCTCGGTATCGGACGGAACGCGGAATCCATGCGAAGTTTGTACGAAGACCGGCACCTTGGTGTTCTCGCCAATGCGGTCCGCGAGGAAGGTCGAGCACACGCCTTTGCGAGCACGGCCGTGTCCATCAAAGCGCACGGCGGCTACGGTCAGATGAACCTCGCCTGGATGCGCCTTCGGGCTGGACGAGATCGAGTAAAGGCGCGGCTGGAGTTTCTTGAGCAGCGGGACGATTTCCGCAGCGCCGAACGGGATTGCCATGCGGCACAGGACATCGATGACCTCACGACCCCACAGCCATTTCTTGAGTTCGTCGCGGCGGTTCGAATCGAGGACCAATGAACGGAAATCATCGTCTCCAGTGTTTTCGGCAGCGGCCTTGATCAGGTCACTGGATGGCCGCGTGATGTCGTAATGCTGAGCCAGTGCGTGGCGAAGCGAAGTCTCGCCGCCATCGGGTGTCGGCACTGCTTCCTCGCCGTCGCAACCAAGTGTGGTCAGGAGTTCTCCGACTAGCGCCGGACAATTCGTCGGGACTACGCCCAGGGCATCGCCGACTTCGTATTCGAGCCCTGAACCTTCGAGCGAGATTTCATAGTGGCGGACTTCCTTTGCGGAGTTTGCGCCATTGAGAAGGCGATTGGTCAGCAGCCGGGCGGGGAAGGGATTCTTGCGCGAGTAACCGGCTTCGGCGGCTGCGGGCTCCGGATCACGGCTTTCGGAACCGGCGGCTCCCGACGCGGCTGACGCACTGCCGGAGCCCTCGCGGACAGGCAGATCGGAAATGGTGGAGAGAACCGCGTCAGTCCATGCTTTTGCGGGCTCGTCGTATTCCACGTCGCAATCGACTCGCGGATGCACGCGGGTCGCACCCAGCGCTTCCAGGCGTTCATCGCAATTTTTTCCGAACTGGCAGAAGGCTGGATAATTCGTGTCGCCAAGCGCGAGGACCGAGAAATTGAGGCCGGCGAGTTTCGGAGCGGCATCGCCAGATAGGTAGCTCCAGAACGCCTGGGCATTGTCCGGCGGCTCGCCATCACCGTAAGTGCTCACGATGAAGAGGGCATTTCCTGTCTTTGTCAGATCGACGGTTTCGTATTTCTCGAGACAGACGAGCCGTGCCGCAAAGCCGCGCTTTTCCGCTTCCTTCACGCACTTTTTGGCGAGGCCTTCGGAGGTTCCAGTCTGGCTGCCATAGAGAACCGTGAGCGTCTTGACCGGAAGCGCGGGAGATGCGCCTGCACCCGCTCCGGAGCGCGCATCGATTTCAACCACCGAGAAGACTCCCGCGAGAAAGCCATTGAGCCATTGCCGCTGTTCGGCAGTGAAAGGTGCATTGGCCGGGATGACAGGGATTTGGTTCATAGTGAGTGCGTGAGAATGCAGATGAGCAATGCGATGGAGACGGCGAGCAGGATCCAGAAGCCCGTCCGATAGAAGCGGAGCGGATCGCGTTCGATGAGCGAGCCTTCGACCGTTAGAAAGGGTTCGACCTTGTCAGGATGCGCGAGATCGAACGCAAAGGCCGAGTAATGCTGGTAACGCCGCTCGGGTTTGAGGGCGATGGCCCGCAGGATCACCGACTGAAGCCACGCCGGGATATTGGCGTTCAGCAGCGCCGGCGGCTTCGGAGCGTGAAAGTGTGGAGTCTGGAAACGCTCGATCTCGCCATACGGCAGCGTGCGCGTCAGCGCCTGGTAAAGCGTGGCGCCGATGGCAAAGAGTTCGGTGCGCTCCGAGATGGGTGCCTCCTGGAAGCGTTCCGGTGGCAGATAGCTCGCAGTTCCGGCACGCGATGTGACGGAGAAAATTTCGACCGTGCTGCCGAGATCGATGAGTTTGTAGCGTAGGCGATCGTATTCGTTGATCGCGAGAATGTTCTCGGGCTTGATGTCGCCGTGTACGAGATCGAGCCGCAGGAGATGGGCGCTGGCATCGAGCAGGAATTTTCCAAGCGCCACGGTTTCGTCCGTTGAAAGCGGACGGGAGCGAAGCAGCGACTTGAGGCTCGGCGCTTCGATGAATTCCATCACGTAGTAACGGGCCGTCGCATTTTCCGGCACAAATGCCGGCACGAAGAAATCGGCCTTCAGCCGCGTGGCGTTCCACATTTCCTTCACGAACTGTGTGAGGATCGCCTCGTCGTCGCGGGCTTCGCGTGGCGCAAATTTCAGTGTCCAGCGTTGGCCGTCCTTGGTCGCGAGCCATACGCGGTCGCTGGTCTGAAACGGGCGGACCAGCTCGTAGCCATCGATCATTTCTCCCTTTCGGAGTCTTTCCGGAATGGCGAGGGGAAGCTGGCTCACGGCCTGGAGCTTACCCGTTTCGGAAATATCGATCACGACCGCGCTCATGTCGTCGCGCAGCTCGGGCGCGACTAACTCGCGGGCGTGCTGGACGATCGAGCGCGCCGCCGTGTGCCGTCGCAGCTTCGTTCCGAGCACCGAAGCATCGAGGGCATTGGATACGCCATCCGAGCAAAGCAGCGCGATGTCGCCGTCGTTGAGCTCGCGCTCGAAGAAGTGCGGTTCCACTTCCGCGGCAAGGCCGATGGCCCGGTCGAGCACATGAGGCATCGCGGCCTGCACGTGATCGCAGGAGAGCTGCTGCAACTCGCCATCGCGCGCGAGATACACTCGTGAATCGCCGACATTCAGGCCGTAGAGCCTGTTTCCTTCGATGACGGCGACTGAGAGCGTAGAGACTAACTCAGGGCCATTGAATCGAACCAGGGACTCTTGATAGAGCGTGTGGTTGATCAGCTTGGTGAATTCGGTCAGGGCCTTTTGCGGGCTCCAGCCACGCGGACGGATCGAGTAATTGCCGATGATGGAATCGACGATGCGCTTCGAGGCTTCTCCTCCGCCACGCGCCGCTCCGGTGCCGTCCGCGATGACGGCGATGATGGTTTCGCCCCATGCCTTGGTCGCAAAGGCATCCTCCGAGGGCGAGTCCTCGCGCTTCGGAAGACCATAACTAGTAAGGCGAACCTTCATCGAGCGTTGCTGCAGTAAGAGTTAGATCCGTGCGTTTGCCACCGCGCCCCACGTGGTCCGCCAGCGGGTCTTGACCAGACCGAGGCCGACGATTGCGAGGAAGCAGAGGCCTGCAAATACAAGGAAGCCGATGCTGAAGGAGCCGATCCATTGCTTCGCGAGCCCAAGGGAGCTTGCGAGATAGAAGCCACCCACGCCTCCGCCCGCACCGACGAGACCGGTCATCACGCCGATGTCTTTTCCAAAGCGCTGCGGCAGCAGCTGGAAGACCGAGCCATTGGCCATGCCCAGCGCGGCGGACGCGATCATAAAGGCGCTGAGACTCAGCGGAATCGTGTGTGCGAGCGAGGCGCCGACGAGCGCCATGCCTGCGATGGCGTAAAACATATAGAGCGAGCGAATGCCGCCCAGGCGATCTGCAAGCCCGCCACCAATCGGGCGCATCATCGCACCCGTGAATGTGCAGAGCGCAGCGAGATCGCCGGCTTGCACAGGGGATAGGCCGTACTCGCCCTTGAAGTAGAGCACGTAGGAACTCGCCAGTCCGACGAAGCCGCCGAAGCTCACTGTGTAGTAAAAGCAGAACCAGTGGGCATCCTTGTCCTTCAGCAGGTTCACGTAATCCACGAGCTTCTTCTTCTTCACTTCGACTTGCGCTTCCTTGGAGAAGACAGCGTAAACGATCAGCACCAGCACTGCGGGAATGAGCGCCAGACCGAAGACGTTCTTCCAGCCGTAGGCTGCCGCGAGCCGGGGTGCGAAAAGCGCATCGAGCACCGTGCCGACATTTCCCGCTCCGGCGAGTCCCATGACGACGCCCTGCATATTCGGCGGATACCAGCGTCCGGCCTGTGGCAGCGCCACTGCAAAGCTTGCTCCACCAAAGCCGAGGACACCGCCCATGAGGAGCGCTGCCTGATAGCTCGGCAGGCCAACGACCCAGGCCGTGGCCAGGCCGGCGATCACGACCAACTGGGCAATGATGCCGGTATTTTTGGCTCCGATCCGATCAACCAGCAACCCGAGCAGAATCCGGAGCGCCGCGCCTGCCAGGATGGGGACTGCGACCATGAAGCCCTTTTGCTGGGCATCCAGATGCAGCGTGTCGCCGATCTGCGCCCCGAGCGGGCCGAGGAGCGTCCAGACCATGAACGAGAAGTCGAAGTACAGAAACGCGGTGAGTAACGTGGGCCAGTGCCCTGAGTGTTTGAGCGCGGAGAGTTTCAAGATTCGATGGGTTGATGAGTTGTTGGCTGCACCGGTTTGGCGCGGCTCCGCGGGGCATTAGCCTTGACCGTGCCAGTAGGGCGAATACGGGCGAATAAATGGCGCTCATCATTTTCATCCAATGAATGAATGCAGTTCATCCAATGCGGATTGCGCCGATTCTGAGCGCTTTCCGCTACTTGTTGGGGCATCCGAAGATCACGCTGCGGACTCGCTCAAGAACGGCGCACACTGGTGGCGCTTACCGATTCGAATGCACCGAGTGCTGCGCGATTTTGGCCACCATGGCCAATGCACGCCCCGTCTTAACCTCCCCGGTTGGGCGGTTCTGAACAGCGGCCCGGTGCTGCGGCGCATGAGGAAATGCGCGCTACGCGATGTTCCGCTATTGCGTGAGCACGTCCGGTTGGCGTGCTTGCTGATTTGGATTTTCCTTTTTGATCATGGGCTTGGCCGTGATGTCGGCTGGCAGCCGAGTAGCTGGCGGCGCGGGGATGAGTTCACTTACCTCAGCGTGCGGGAGCCGGATGTCTCCAAGGGCTTCGCTGTGCGCGACAAGCTCTTCGCCATCCCAGGCGAAGCGATCGACTTGGATTGCGGTTCCATTGCGAAGCCGAATCCTCGCGTCTGCCGGAGTCACTTTCATTGCGCCGCCAAACTGTACGAGCCCGACTCGCTCCGTCGGGAGATCCATTGCGCCGATTTCGCTATCGACTGTGATCTTGTCGCTCCCAATGGCTTTGACTGTTCCTTCCATCAAGTCGCCGTTGTTCAAGGTTACCGCCGATTTCTGCGCTCCGGGGGCGGGGACTTCGCCATTCCACGGGCCGATCCATAGGTCGGAAAACACCATCGGATCATTGCTGCCGGGATACGGTTGGAAGCTGATGCGTGCGCCGATCTTTGGCAGGCGATCGTCATTGTGATGGCCGAGCTGCGCGACGGGCACACCGTCGAGATAGAAATCCGCTGTGCCAGCCTTCGCATCGACAAAAACACGAACATTTACGCGCGAGGAGGCATTGCGGAGTTTGTCCGCGAGGGGGATCTGGAAGCTATTGGCCCGACGCACATTTGCGCCGCCCATCGCCATGACATGGAGTTGGCCGAAAAAGCAGCTCGCCTGGAGGATCGGAGTGCCGATGAACCCGTTGAGACCAATGGTAAACATCGGAGCGCCTCCGCGTGTGTTCGTCACATTGCAGCGGACTTCGAAACGCTCCATCATGTTGAGCGAGGGCTGCTCGAGGATGAGTGCGTCGGAGCGGTCGGTAAGGCTCGGCCCGGTGCGCGGAAGATAAGTTCCGTCGAAGTAGATCCACGAATTCGAAGGCTCAGCGGGGCACTTATCGCCAGTGGCTTCACGCAGCCATTTCGCGGCGCGATCCATCCAGGCTTCGGGATTCTGCGTCGCGTCCGCCACCGTCAGGGCTAGGTTGGGATAGAGCGCCCAGAGTTGGCCTCGGTCCACTGCGATTTCACCCAGGCCGGGAATCGCCATGCGCAGTTGATTGTTATCAAAGCCTTTCACCTCGCCGCGCAGCCGGTCTCCGTTGCGTAGTTCCACCGTTTCCGAGACTGCCGTTTCGGCCGGATCGTCTCCAACTGCAAAGTGGACGCCTGCCACGCGCTCAGGCTTGAATTCAGCAATTTGCCCGCCATTGAGCTGCCAGCGAACGGGTTGTCCCGGAGCAGCAGAGCGCAGCGTGCCCGGCAGTTCGTCGCCGTTTTTGAATACCAGAAGATCGGCCGGTAGCGGATCGCTCGAAGGTCCGTGAAGCGAGATCGTCTGAAGGGATTCGAGAGGCATTTCCGCATTCCGCGAGAAAGAGGTTCGGAAATGCGCCACGCCATTTCCAATGAGGAGATCGCCGGTCCGCAATTCGCCAGACTCTCCGAAGACGAGGCTGGAATCCTGATTCGTCAAAGCCGCGGGTTGATGGGGAAATTCGATGAACGTGCCGGCTTCGATCTGCCGCCGTGTGCCGTCGAACGATGCGACACGATCCGAGAGCGAGTCCAGGTGTCCGGCGGCCGGTTCATCGACCGAGGTCGAGAAGAGATCTTTCAGCGGCGGGCGGTCGTCCCGAGATGGAATGGCGCCGTTCCACGGGCGTACTTCGAGCCGTTTCAGATGCAATTCGCCGGGTTCGTCTCCGCCATTGCGATCCAGGCTGATCCCACGAATCTGCCGGTCGAAGCTATTGATGCCGGGGCTGTTTCCAACGTCTCCGAACTTCCAGTCACCCGCCTTCTGGCCATTCCGCAGGATAACCAAGTGCTGCGCGTAGCGATCGTAGAGCAGGCGATATTTCACCGTCGGCTCGGTGGATTTTGCCGTCAGCGGCAGGAGCGAGCGGCGTTGTTCGAACCCATTGCGGAACAGCAGCCGAGTGATGGCACTTCGCGAGAATTCGAACTGGACCGTCCCGGTGGTGTAGGAATTCACCAACTCGAAAGGCTGCAGCCAAAGGCGCGTTCCTCGCTCGTAGGCACGTGGAATCTCCATGGAAACTTCAAAGCGCGAAGGCGTGGACAATTGGCGTGCGAGCCACTTTCCGCTGTCCACTTCCAGCGTGCCGTCATGGACCTCCCATGGAGCAGAGCGTCGCGGGCCGGCCCAGCCATCGAGATCGAGCGGATTTCCAAAAAAGCCGTAGGCGGGAGCCGGCTGCCGGTCGAACTGGAGCCACTCGATATCTGCGCGAGGGATCGTGAGGCTGACCTTTGGATTGAGCCGCACTTCGAAGGTTTCGCCATCGCGGCTGGAGACGTCGCCGTAAAGCCATTCGGCCCCGGGCAGCTTCACCGTGCACCGGACGGGCTGTCCGCCGACTGTGCTATCCTCGAGCGAAAGAATGCGCGGAGCGATCTGCGTGCCTTCTGGACTCGACGTATTGGTGAGCACGAGCCTGCGCACCTCGGAGCGCGCAATGTGAAGCGGCGCAGTGGAATCGGGATGACGAAAGATGATTTCATTCGCATCGACCGAAATGATTTCCCCGCGAAGCTGGCGGCCGTTCTGAAAGACAACCGTATGACGGTACGCGGTGTGTTCAGCGTTGTCCGGGTCTACGCGATTATTGGCAAAGGCGGCGGCAGCCTGGTCGAGCCTGACCGTCCGGACATTGTCATCGCCGAAAATGTCCGACTCAGGCGAGACTGGCACCTCAGCGGCGAGACGCGACAGCAGCCAGAGCGGCGCAAAAAGGCACAGCGGAAGTCGGAGAATGCGGCGCATAGGTCACGGGTACTCTAGCGCCGGAGTTGCTTCGGTGAAACCCGAAGTGTCGGTATGTTCCTTCAGGCTTTTGGGGTGCTCGTCCGGCGTTCACTCGACCTTTTCCGCCTTTTTGAGGGCGGTTTGATCGGTCGGCGCTTTTGGATTTTTCGGAACGATCGGATGCGGCGAGGGTTCGGTCGGCGGATTGAGAATCAATTCGCTCAAGGCTTCGGCCGGGAGGCGCACGTCGCCGAGATTTGCGCTGTGCGCGACGAGGGTACGCTGATCCCAGTGAAAATCATCCGCCTGAATGGTGCTGCCGTCCGTCAGGTGGATGCGCGCCGCAACGGCTGGATGATTGGATTCTCCGCCGAATTCGATCGATTGGACGGTTTCAGCAGGCACCTTCATCGGCCCGATTTCGCTCTCGATGAGCAAGCTCTTGTCATTGGCTTCCGTGATGGTGCCTCGAGTTACGTCGCCGTTGGCCAGGATGACTTTCGGACCTTCCTGCGTCGCGATGGGAAGCTCGCCGCTCCATGGAAGCAGGTGCAGGTTGGAGAAAACCGTGAGCCGGCTCTGAGACTGATAAGGCTGGATATCGATATCGGCGCCAATTCCGGGCAACTTATCCCCGCGTCGGCCGTACGAGGTGATGAGCACGCCGTCGAAATAGGCATCGACGGTGCCCGCCGCGGAATCGACAAAGAGCCGGATATTGGTCCGCGAGCTCGGCTCGGGAATCTGCTCCGCGACGCCGATTGCCGCAGCGCCGGCGACCGCGCCCCGGTTGTTATTGAGAGGGCTGGCGTAAACCCGCAGCCGTCCGTAGGTATAGGTCAGGCGCAGTGACTGGCGGTTCTTGTTCTGCAGACTAATGAAACAGCCCGGAGCGCCCGGCGACGCATTGGTCACGTCGAAGCTGAGTTCGAAACGATCGAAGGCCTCGTGGGGTGGGACTTTCAGATTCGCCTGAAGGTTGCCCGACACGGCTGGCAGCCGAGTGGCTCGGCTCGCAAACCGGCCGTCGAGAAAGCGCCAAGGGGCGAGGCGCTGGGTCGATGATTTCACAGCGGGCGCGTCGATTGCGACCGTGTGGGCGCACCACGCCGACGGGCTCTGGCCGCCATCCAGCACGGTCGAATGGCAGTCCGGAAGCAGCTTCCACGCGGCGGCCTGATCGATCTGAATCTGTGGCAGGGAGGCCGATTCAAATCGAAGCTTTCCGCCTTCCAGTGCGATGAATTTTCCAAACAAGCGGTCGCCGTTTCGCAGCTCGAGCATCGAAGAGCCACACGGATCCGGTGATTCGGGCAAAAGCGCAAAGCGGATTCCGGCCACGCGGTCCGGATGGAAGCGGATCACTTCTCCGCCGGGCATCTGCCAATTCAGGACCTGCTCGCGACTAGCTGAGAGAAGGGTTCCCGGCAGTTCATCGCCGTTCTTGAAGATCAGCAGATCCTTTCCGGCCAGGCTCGATGTGTCATGCAGAGGCAGTCCAATCGAATCCACCGAGGCAAGCGGCAATTCCACGGCGGGATCAAACGAAGTCTTTGCGTGGACCTTGCCTTCCTCGATCGTCACGTTGGCAGCGCCCACCTCGCCGCAACGATGCAGGACGACCATCGCATCGGCTCCGTCCATGCCCGAGCGTTCCTCGTGGAGCGTGACAAGCGCCTCGGGAGCCAATGGCTTGCTCTCACCGGAAAAGTGAAGGTCGCTTTCTGACACCGACTCGAGTTTGCCTTCCATGGGCTTTTCTCCATGGAGGGCGAGGCGATCCGAGGATTGCGGCGGCGTATTCGCGTCTGGAACGATTCCATCCCACGGGCGGACACGAATGCGATTCAACATCATCTGGAAGCCGGTCCGATTGAGACTGATGCCGCGGATCTGGTGAGTTTGCATGGCTTTGCCCGAGTCGTTGGAATCGGGGTTTTCCTGCAGCTTCCAGTCGCCCTGCAAACGACCGTTCCTAAAAATGACGAGGCGATTTCCCGGGCCATCGTAGAGGACTTGGTAAGAGACTCTGCCGTTAGCTGACGGCTTTGCTTCTACGGCAAATTCCTTTTGATCGAATGTATTGAAGTAAGTCGTGCGATAGATGCGCTCCGGCGAAAAACGCAACTCGATCGTGCCCAATGCGTAGGAATTCGGTGAAAGGTTGTAGGGCTGCAGCCAGAGGCATTGACCGGATTCCGCGTCCTTCGGCATCTCGATCTGGACTTCGAGTCGCGACTGCGGAGACATCGGGCGGATGAGCGCGGCGCCATTCGGAAATGCGAGCGAGCCGTCCTCGCGTTTCACGGGAGCGGTGTCGGCGCCGATCCAGCCGTCGAGATCCGTGGCGTTGCCCGAGAAGGAATAACCTGGTGCCGCGCCATTCCCAAAATAAAGCCATTCAATCTGGTCGCGCGCGATCTTGAAGGCCGGTCCGGCAGCGGTCTGAAGGGCGAAGGTCTCGCCATCGCTGCTAGTGAGCTTCCCCGAAAGCCAGTCCGCGCCGGCAAGTTTCACCGTGGCTTCTCTGGGGCTCTCCTTTTGATCGGCAATGATCCTTGTGCCGGTGGGAATTGGGCGGTCGACCAGATCGATCCTGCGGACCAGATTTCGCGGAAACCGGACGGGATCATCGGAATCAGGTCGCCGCCAGACGATCTCGGAATCGCTCATCGAGACGAGCTCCCCGCACAATTGCCGCTGATCCTGAAAGAACAGCATGTGCTGAAGGCCCTTTTGCCGCGAAGGCTCATCCTGAGAGCTTTTCGACGAAATGGTCGTGACCATCGCCCGATGGATCTCCTCCACCTTGAGCTTTTGCACGATATCATCGCCGAAGAGATTGGTCTCAGGCGAAGGCGGTGTTTGCGCTCGCAGGACCGTTGCGAGGGTTCCGAGGGTCGAGGCGAGGAGAAGGCGCGTGCAGCGCTGCATAGAATTCAGAGGTTATCCGAACAGAGTAAGTCGGGGGAAATGAACTGCAGACCAGGCTTCTCCCGGCGAAAGCGCCAGGAGAGGGGAGGGCTGGTCATATCTGGCTTTGGCAGCGTAATTACTTCTTCGCTCCGCCGGTGCCGGTCTCGGTGGACTGGAAGTAAGCCTGCAGCTGATCGCGGAACTCCTCGGGCCATTCTCCGGAATTCGCGGCTCCTCCGGTCTTGTCGACCATGCGCTCGCCAGCTTTCATGCGTGCGGCCGCTGCGCCATCTGCGGTTTGTCCTGCGAAGCTGCTCGACGACTTCGAGTTGTTTCCGCCAGCGGCCTTCGACTTGGTCGCCTGGGCCATCATTTGCCGCATCATCTGCTGCATCTTCGAATCGTTCTTACCGTTCTTTTTATCCGGCGGAACGAGGATCTCGATGATCGTGCCTTCCGTGCTCACGACCTCGGAATCTGTCTTGGGCTGGCGCAAATCGGAAACTACATCCTTCATCAGATCTTCCGCGGCCTGAAGCGCCGGTTTGGCGTCTTTGAACTTCGTCTTCTCGCGGAGTTCATCGACCTCCCAGTAGAGCTGATCCTGCTGGATTGCCAGCTTCTTGGTATCGCCCTTGTGATCCGGATTTTCGTCTTTCTTGCCTTCGAGCAATTCCGTCTGGTCCCGGATATTGTCCTGCGCCTGGGCGGCGCGGACCATGGCGACGATCAATTCCATCATATCGGGATCGATCTCTCCATTGCCACCGCCCTGGCTGTGGCATTCGCTCTGAAGCATCGAAGCCCATTCGTCGAGTTGTTCGCCCCATTCCTTGGCGCGCTTAACCGACTTAAGGCCGAGATTGGCGCGGACGAAACCGGAGAGCTCCGTGAGTTCAGCCACGACCTTCTTGTCCTGCATGTCCTTTTGCACCGCTTCGTACTTCTCGTTTGGCACGCGCTTCACGAAGTCGGCCATGTCATTGACGATCTTATCCACGTCCTTGGTCGACTCATCCTGCCGCCCGGCAACGAGCGAGAAGTCCTTCTTCTTGTTCTCGCCGATTTCCTCGGGCTTAAGTCCCACGGTATCGCGGGCCAGCTTTGTCAGTTCATCGGAGACCTGCCGCTCGGAAGACGCCGCGGCGCGCAGGCGGTTGTAAAAGTTCCGCGCGTAGAGGTTCTGATTCGCGGTGTTCATCTTCTTTGCCGCATTGCGCATGGCGTCTAGCGCCGCCTGCTGCTGCTTTTGCGCCTGCGCCATTTGCTCCTGCCGCTGCGGAGGTTGTTGGGCCGCTGATTGCAGCGATTCGGAGGCACCTTGCATCGGCGGCGTGGCCTGCTGCTCCAGGGACTGGGTCAATTGCTGCCAATCGGCGACTGTTCCTTCCGGGATCTCCTTGTTCCGCAGCGCATCTTTCATCACCTCGTGCATCTCTTCGGTCATCTTCTCGAGCGCGGCTTCATTGGTCCGTTCGCCGGCTTCGATCCGCTTGATGTCTTCGCCCGCTTTGTCCGAGGCGAGCTGCTTCTGGTCTTCGGAGAGCGACTTCGTTTCGTCCTGCTGGCGCTCTTCGTCGCGGATGCGTTCGTCGAGCTGCTTCAGCACCTGATCCATCCGCTCCCGCACGCGCTCCGCATGTTTGGCGGGGCTGAGCACATAGACGGTGTATTTCCAGGATTCAACCGGCTTGCGATTGGGCATGTAATCGGTGGCGTAAGCGGCCAGTTCGACCACGCTGTCTTCGGGAATCTTCTGCCAGGCGGGCGAAAACTGAGCCGTCGCTGAAATCTCGCGCTTCGTGTGATCGCCGGGAATGCGCGTAGCATCGCCTTTACCAAGATCCTGCTTCTTCTCGCCGATCGTGCGCGCGCTCCAGGCCAGCCAGGTTTCCTTCAAGCCGTAGTCGTCGCTTGCGGCGAGGTTCAGCTTGAGGACTTCATTTGGCAGGATCGCGGTCTCGGGATCGAGTCCGAGCAGTTCCACGCGCGGCTCGGCATCCTTGCTGGTGGAAACGTGCAGCGTATAGGGCTGCGTTGGCGTGAGGCCGTATGTATCAGTCCAGTGAAAGCTTGTTTCCGAGCCGAGTTCGGCGACGGCTTCGCCCGGGGTGACAAAGCTTTCGCCCTGCACTTCAGCTGACGGTTCGCCTTTGCCTGTTTTCATACCGGCGTCGCCAAGCTTGCGCGTCGTCTTTCCGGTAAAACTCACTTTGCTGCCTTCGAGGAATTCCGCGCTGCTGCCCTGAATCGGGACCGTGGACTCGGGATAGCCGAGATAGTCGGGCAATTGAACCGTTGCCTCGAGTTGGCGCATCTCGGGCCGATGCAGCGGACGGATGGCGATCTCCTTGCTCGCATCGCCCATGTGTAATGTCAGCACGCCGTTTTGAGTCTGGCCATCGATCCGGAAAACGGCGCGGCCATTCTGGAGCTTCGCTTCCTTCGGCTCCATGTGATTGAGACGAGCGGTAGCCGATGCGGGTTTCCACGCGGAATCGGCTTTCAGTCCGCAATGGATTTCGAACGGCTCGCCGTGCGGAACGATCAGTTCGCTCGGGAGCGATTCAAAGCTGGCGAAGGTGTAGCGATCGATATTCGCCCAGGGAGCGAGCCAGCGTATGAGTGCATTGGTCGCGGCACGCGGCACGAAGACGAATGGAGCGGCGGTCAATGCCGCGAGCACGATGGCCACGGCGGCCCAGCGTCGCGCAGGACGTACCGGGACGGCTTCGCGAAATTGGAAGCGGCTCGAGTCATCGGCGACCTGGCGGACAGCAGCGCGCAACAGGGAAGGGGAGATGTTTGCCGGAAGCTCGTGCGATTCGGTCAGCTCGATGATGCCCTGAAGGCGATCTCCCAACGTGCGGAAATGCTTCTGAAGGAGCTTGGCCAGTTGCGCGGGACCGCGGCGATTCCAAAGCCAATGGCGCGCCCAGCCATGTGCGAACCAGGCCAGGAGCGCGCCGCCCGTGATCGTGAGAACGATGCGCGCCCACTTCGGCGTGTCGCCAAAGCGATCGGCCACGAAGAGCAGGACGAAGGTCACGAGCATGCCGGCAATGCCGCATGCGGCGGCGAACACTGTTTCCATCCGTCGCAGCCGGGCCTCGTAAGCGCGAAGCTGAGTGACGAGGGAATCCGGGAGAGTAATCGGGTCCATAGCGCAGGAGGAGGTTCGGAAAGCCTAGTCAGAAAACGCGCAAGGCGCACGTTCTTTTAGAGGGGAGTGGCGGTCGCGATTCTTGCCATTTGGGAAGCGCCGGATGGCGGGACTCGGAGAGTTCAGGCCGCGTAAAATTGAAGACGGTCAGGAAGAATTCGGGATAACAGGAACGCCGCCCCTGACCGAGGCGGCGTTCGTGGTGGGCCTTTGGAGAGTCGCGGCTCCCCGATTAAAGGCCAAAGGATCGGCGAAGAGAAAGGCTTCCCGGAAGCAGAGCCGCATCGGATGAAAATGACTCTGCCCCCGGATTGGAGCCTCACTAGGATGACAGCATTGGTAAAAGGATCGGCACTGCAGTGATTGGAAAATTCGTGAGCAGTTGTGCTCGCGGAGCCTTTAGCATCAACCGGGCCAAGTGCGTCGCACCTGTGTCATAAGGGGGCGGCCTGCTCGGGCGCTCAACTTGGTGGCGCGCATTGCGCACGCTGGAGAGAATTGACCGGAAACGTGTCGCTCATTTTCACCACCGCCAGACCGACCGGCGCGGACTTACTCCACCTGCCGAAGCTGGATGGTGTCGATGATCTTTTCGTGAGCGAGGGCGTTGGTAATGACAACGAGCCACGTGCCGGCGGTACACCAGTCGCGGCGTTTGAGAGTGGCGAGAGCGTTCAGGATCGTCTCTTCGGGATCCTTGCTGAATTCCATAAGAAACGGCTCGACGCCCCATGGAAGCAGAAGTTGGCGGAACAGCGCTTCGTCATCCGTGAAGGCGTAAATCGGCACGCCATCGGCGCGGAGGCCCGCGAGGGTGTACGCGAGGAAGCCGCTGCGTGTGAAGACCACGATGCCGGATTTGCCGAGGTCCTGCGCGAGCAGAGCGGCAGAGCGAAGCATCAGGGCCTTGGGTTCCTTCAGCTTCAGCGTTTCGTTGAGCTTTCGCTTTTCCGACGGCTCGATGCTCGTGACGATGTTCTTCATCACGGTGACGCATTCGAGCGGGTACATGCCGGTCGTGGTTTCGCCGGAGAGCATCACGGCATCGGCGCGTTCGCGCACGGCATTGGATACGTCGGAAATCTCCGCACGAGTCGGCATGGGCGCGGAGATCATGGATTCGAGCAGGTGGGTCGCGATGATGACCGGCTTTCCTTCGGCGAGACATGTTTCAACGATGCGGGTCTGCACGAGCGGTAACTGCGCGTAATCGATCTCGATGCCGAGGTCGCCACGCGCGACCATGATGCTGTCGGCTTCCTTCACGATCGCATCGAGATTGCGCACGCCGGCCTGCTCTTCGATTTTCGCGATGATGCGGGCGCGGGAACCGTGCTCCTGGAGATAGGTGCGGAGCGTCTGGACGTCCTCGCTGCGACGGACAAAGGAGAGCGCGACGAAATCGATGCCGGCAGCAATTCCTACCTGGATGTCGCGCATGTCCTTCTGCGTGAGCGAGGGCAGATTTACGTCCACGCCGGGAAGATTGATGTGCCGCCGCGATCCGAGACGGCCGGGCGTGAGCACGCGGCAGCGGATGCATTGATCATCCTTTTCGAGGACCTGCAGCCGGATCAGGCCGCTATCCACCAGCACGATTGCGCCGACTTTCACGTCAGCTGGAAGGCCTGGGTAATTGACATCGATCGCGTGACGGTCTGGCGGCGGCTTCTGAACGTGAAACTCGAAGGTTTCGCCGACTTTGAGATCGATGGGTGACGCGACGTCGCCGGTGCGAATTTCCGGTCCCTTGACGTCCATCATCACCGCCACGTGGCGTCCGACCTTTTTCGAGACGGTCCGGATTCGTTCGACCGAAGCGGTGATCCACTCGCCGGTGGCGTGCGCCATGTTCAGCCGGACCACATCCACTCCGGCGATGATTAGTTCCTCCAGCATCTCGGTGCTCTCCGTGGCAGGCCCGAGCGTGGCAATGATCTTGGTCTGTCGATAATATCCTCGCATCATAAAACTCAGTGGCGGCGTCGCTTTGGAGCGGCGCTGAAATTCGTTTTTTGGTTTGGACCGGACGCGAGGAGAAAGACGACAGGCCCGTGCGAGTGATATAACAAACGAGCGGCGGAATGGGAATGACGAATCGCTGTCTTGCGGTTATTCGAGCTACGACGCTTCGCTTCAGATCAGTGGAAAAGCTCCGATTGCTCGGAGAGTTGGGATCTGTGGATCGACCGCATGGGCAATCTGCAGGGTTCGCCTTTGGACTGATTGCGCGTTTCCGCGCTCGCTTCGCTCTGGCGAAAACTCGAAGGTCCTTCCATGTGCCCTGAATCCTCCCGCTCGCGGTTACAGTCAGCATGGTCCTGCAGCCTCGGTTTCGCTGTGGCAGTCCTGCTCGGTGCATGTTCAGCTCCGGATGAACCGATGCATTGGTCGCCCACTGGAAAGCAGGCGATCATATCGGGTGGGAGCGACGCGCTGTTTGTGACGGACGTGGGAGCGAAATTCAAAAAGCTTCCTGGATCTGGACGTGTAATCAGCATCGCATGGCTGCCTGATTCCCATCATTTCGCCGGCGTTCGGGGATCGAAAACGCGCGACTGGAATGTATATGCCAAGGTGCTTGGCCAGAAGCGCGCTCACGCCATTAGCACTGCTGCTGAGGAATTGATCCCAGCCATCCGTAAGTACCAGGGGCAGTGGGACGATTTCGAAAAGGATCTGGCGGTAAATGAATGGAAGTCTGATCACGAGCCATTCGGACCCGATCTCGCGACGGCGATGCTGTGCTTGCAGGCCACGCATCCCGATGTCGTGGCGCCGGTACTGAAAGCCTGGCAGGAACAATTGGATGAGGCACACCGAGCGGACGAAGCGAAGTGGGAGGCGGAATTTACCGAATTGTTCATTGAGGATGCAGCCGCGGAAGCGAAGACGGAACGTGTGCTCTTCCAGTCTGCGGACCTGATATCGAATGCCGTCTGTTCGCCCGATGGCGGTGCAATCGCTTTCACAGTTTCGACTGCCAATGACGGAGAACATCTTAAGGAAATCTCTGTCGAAGGCGGCGAAGCGATCGAGGTCGATAACGGAGTGATGGCGGTGGACTGGACACCAGACGGAACCCAATTGATCTATGCGAAGTCCGATGCACTCACAAAAGGAACGCCGAACGCATGGGTGGCCGGGAGCATTACTCGGAGGAGAATCCGGGACCAGAAGGGCAACCGATTGCCGGAACTCGAAAATAGCGAAGAACTGGCGGATCTGCTGCTTGGCGGCTCGGTGACCCGGCTCGCCTGCCTTCCGGACGGGCGGGTGCTTTTCGCCACACCGGACGTGCATCCGCCGCTGCTCAAGAATGATGTTCCCGAGGTATCCACGCTTTTCGTTCTGAATCCATCGGTGCCGTCGATTGATCGCGTCGTGAGTCCCGAGGTGCAGAAGCAGCTTCCTTCACGACCCGACTGTTTCGTTGTGAATCGTGATGGAACACGGATCGCGGTTCCCGGTGAGAATGGCGAACTGGCCGTGATTTCATTGGCCGACGGCAAGGTGACTCAGCTCCAGGCGAAGGTCGCAAACTTCGATGAGACCGAAAAGCCGGGGGACAAGACTGAGTTAAAGTTTCTCCTTCCAGCATGGATGACTCCGAACGAGATCAGTTATGCAATCCCGGCTGGTGCGCCTGATGGCAATCCGGACCGCGCTGAGATCGTGTTGCAGGAAATTGGAGGCGCGCGCCGGGTGATCAGCACAGAATGGCCGGATGATGCGGTCGCGTGGTTTCTACCCAAAAAGGAGAAATAGCTGCGGTGGGGTGGGTCGGCTGCCAAAGTTAGAGCACCGCGAGCCTCGGTGAATATGGCGATCTTGCTATCGCGCCCTTGCAGGGCTCGCTCGTGAGAAGTCGAGTTACCCTGGGCGTTGCCCAGGGCTGTGTTACTGCTGCCCTTTCAGGGCGGCAAAGTTCCTATAGCTAGAGTGCCTTCAATCAGAGGGCACCCGAATGACCCAATCCCTCCATGGCATAGATTTCTCCAAAACGCTCTCAATGCGGCGGCGTTTCTAAGTCAGGCCCGCGACTTTCCTGCCGACCCAATAGATCGTGAGCAAGCCGAGAAGCGCCGCGCACCAGCTTGGATCGCACCAGAGACGGAAGCGCCGTTCTTCCGGTTTGCGTTCAGGTAGGAGGCTGAGGCTGCTGACCATCTGCGAGAGTTCACCAGGGCTGCCGGACTTTCCGCCGGTTAGCGCGCTTATCTCACGAAGGACATCGAGCTTCGCCGGAAGGCCGACTTTTTCGAGGGTAGGCACGGTCACGTCGATCTGTGTCTTGAGTCGCCGCTGTGCTGCATCGCACCGGACTTCGACCTGATAGCGTCCGCCTTCGCGCGGCGTGAAGATGCCGGTGTGTACGCCCCATTCGGTATTTTCCGAAGCGAGCTCCAGGCTGTCGCTCGCACCGCTTGGAGCGGTGAGCGTCACGAGCACTTTGCCTTCGGTCACCGGAATTCCGAGCTTGTCGAGAACCGTGGCGTTGAGATGAATCTTGTCGCCGCGTTTCGGAACTTCCGGCGAATAGAAGAAGCGCACGCCTTCATCCTGCGCGAGGTGGCGTTGATGAGCCATCCAGCGGACCACCTGTCCCCAGAACCGGTAGTGATAGGTGTCTTCCACGCCTTTGCGCCAGCGCCATGCGGAATCGGTGCCCATGAAGAGCACCTTTCCATTTCCGGCATTGCGGGTGACCAGCAGTGGAAGGCGGCCGTACTGATTCCGGGCTGCTTCATGCACGGCCAGGACCTCGGAGCCGGGCTTGGCCTTTACGACCGGCGCATACCAGAAGAAGCCGGGCAATCCGCGCCACACCGCCTGGTTCGCATTTGGGTCCGTGGCCAGCATCGTCAGCCAGTGATCGCGTCCGCGTAGCGTGAGTTCCATGCGGGCTTCGGCAGCAGATGAAAAGCCGCTGCCTTTGGCGTAATCCGTCTCGACGGGAAGCAGGTCACCCAGCGCGGAATCCGCGAGCGTTTTCTCGCGGCCCAGAGCGCCTGGGAGAAAGACGATGCCGCTGCCCTGCTGCTCGACCAGGCCTTTGAGCATCTCGGCATTTTCCGGCGTGAGCATTCCTCCGCCGATTCCGACGTCGCCAATGAACACGACGTCGTAACCCTGCAGGTCTTCGCGTTTGGACGGGAATTCACTGAGATAACCGACGCCTTCTCCCATGCCGATCGCCGGATTGTAGAGGATCGTATTGACGCTCACTCCCGGGTCGCGCATCAGCGCGTTCCGGAGATAGCGGAATTCCCAGCGTGGCTGGGAATCGACCACGAGCACCTTCAATACTTCCTTGCGGACAGAGAGGTGGAAGACGCGTTCGTTGTTGTTGGCAAAAACTTCGTCATGTTCGACGGGCAAGCGGATCTTGAAATCGCCGTCGCCTTCCTTATCGGGAGTAAAGACGAGCATGTCCTGCACCTGCGCCATCGGCGGCAGCGTCACTTGCTTGGTGCCGCGCGCGCCACCAGGGCCATCCAGCGAGACGACCGTCTTCACCTCGCGCGGGAGATGGTTCTGGATCGTGAACATCACGCTGATGCGTTCATTTACGAGGCCGTACGTTGGTGCCTGCACGGACTGCATTTCGATGTCTGGAAGATAGTTCTCGCTGCCGAGGCCAATCGTGAAAACGGGCACCTCGCGTTGCGCGAGCGCCGTGGCGGCGGTGATTGGCGATTTGCCGAGATTCCAATCGCCATCGCTGAGCATGAGCACTGCGCGGAGATCGGTGTGCTCTTTGAGCACCTCTTCGAGTGGGGTGTTCAGGTCGGTGCCGATCTCCATTTCCGTCCCGGCTTTGGGATCGGCCGGAGGCTGGGCAAAGGGCTGGACGGTCACCTGAAACTGCTTCTCGAGCGGAGCCCAGAATTTCCCCTCGATCTTCTGCTTCAGCCAGTCCGCGCGAGTGGATGTCTGCTTTTCACCGGTCAGCACGTCATTCGTGGCCATGCTCCCGGAGGCGTCCCACAGAATCGCGACGCGAGGCTGTTCGGTGCGCCGTGTGAGCACGACCCGTTCGGGCCGGAGCAACGTGAAAGCTACAAGTGCCGCGACCGCGAGCCGCAACAAATGGAGAGCCGTGACCCAGCCGCCATGGCCTTCGCGTTGCAGGCTGCGGAAGAAGAACCAGATCGACACGAGCAGGAAGCCCGCTGCCGCGCTGATGATCCACGGGGAAGTATTGAATTGCCAGCCGTCCATTACACCTGCACCTCCACGGGTTTTGCCTTAGCCGGTGGCCGCAGAGGAGAGCCTGGAGCGCCAGCGCGCATGGGCAGCATGGCTTTGCTCGTTGCGAGAAGCATTTCGAGGCACATGAAGAGCATCGTCCCGAGCAGCATCATCGGCCAGATTTCGCTCTGCAATCGGTCGGCGCGCAACTCGAGTGCACCTGCCATGACGGTGAGTTTCACGCCGTGGAGAAGATCGGGAAGACGGGAGTGGTCCAGCGTTTCCGGTGCGTCCTCGGAATCCGGACGATTCAACGCGATCATGCGGCTGCCACTACGATAGACGCCTGCATGCCAGCGCCAGTCGCGGCGCTTCTCCGTCTCGACTGGTGCCCAGGCTTCGTCCGAAGCAGATGGTTTCCATTCACCTGTGAGTGCCATAGCAGGTGGCGAGATCCGCTGGCTGCCAAGCGCGAGCAGGCGCTGGACGGCCGGGAGAAGTACCAGCCCTTCGCCAAGATTGCCCCATTCGGCATCCGGCAGCACAGACATGGCGAAAACAAAGCCCGCGCCAGTTTTGCGCCCTGCGAGGAATGGCCGGCCATCGGCAAAAGCGCCGTAGACATGAGCCGAGTCGCCGAGAGCAGGGATCTGGCGGCGCAGGATTTCGAGACGGGCCAGCGGAAGCGGCGCTCCGTTGTCGGTTCGCGCAAGCGGGCCATCGAGATCGTCCCAGGCAGTCACGCGGAAAGGAGCGCGGGCTTGCGCATTTTCCACAGCACTCCAGGTAACGCCCAACGGGCCTGGGCTGCTGTCGCCACCGGGCGGAACGCAAAGCAGCACGCCGCCGTCTTCGACCCAGCTCTGCAAGGCTTTGCCTGTGGCATCGTCAGGAGTGCCTGCGGCCCAGATCACCGTCGCGGCTTGCTTCAGATCCAGCCCACCCGCGCGCGCGGCGGGGACTACATCGGCCGTCCGATCGGTCCGATTCTTGTCAGGCGCGGCGGCAAAGCGGAGCCGGTTGATCGCTGGTCCTTCGCCGATGATGACGGCGTGATAGGCGGGCGGCGGTCCGTAAACAAAATATGCTGTGTCGTCGGAAGGATTATCGTCTGCCGGAATCTCCACCTTGCCCCAGCCGGTTTGCACCTTTGGTAGATCGAATTTCAGATTCTGCCGCTGCACATTGGCCGTCAGCGGAACATCGACCTGGCTCTTCGCGCCATCGCGGGTCACGTAAATCGGGAGGGTTTCCTTGTGCTCGCCTTCCGACTTCAGCTCCAGTGCGAGATTGAGCTGCGCCTTGCCGGTTTTCTCGTCGCGAACGCGGACTTCGGCATTCTTGAGCTCGATCGAGACATTGTTTCCCGGTGGAGTGGACAGATCGAGAACGCGCACGCGCACACTTTGCGGAAGGCCGGAAAAGCGGGCATCGATGTCCTGCCATTCGGCGCTGTCTGCGCGCCAATTGCTCGCCTGCAGGTCGCTGGCGACCCAGATCTCCGCGCTGCCAGGCTTGTTCTTCAGAAGGTAGTCGAGCGCCGAGCGGAACATCGCCGGGAGATCGGCTGCGGAATCCGTCGCCTCGGTCATCTGCATCGTGGAAAGAGTCGAGCCATCGGCGATCTCCAGCGGTTGGCGTAGGACATTTTCAATCAGGATGAAATGGCTCCCCGCGCTCTGCTTGGTCGCGGCGGCGAGGAGCGACAGCGCGTGCTGGCGCTTGCTCTCGGAAGAATTGCCATGCGCTTCCATGCTCGCCGAACGGTCGAGCAGAATGATCACCGCTTCCGGCGCGCCTCCAGCGGCTGCGCCCATCCAGCCGCCAACGAGCGGGCGGGCCATGGCCCAGATCAGAAACAGAATGAGCAGCGCCCGGCAGGCGAGAAGCAGGTACTGGCGGATCTTGGCGCGCCGCGTGGCCGCGCGGTTCGCCTTGAGCAGGAAGATCATCGCCCCCCAGTGGACCGTCTTGTACCGCAGCCGGTTGAGAAGATGAATGATGATCGGGAGAAGCACTGCGGGCAGCGCCCACCACATCCAAGGCTGAAGATACGCCATGCGTTAGCGTCCTCCTCCTTTGAGCCGCTTGATGCGCTGGAGAAGGAAATTGGTCAGCACACCTTCGTAACTTTGGTCGAGATAAGTCAGCCGGTAATCGACATCGAATTCCCGGCAGCCGTGATGCAAGGCCGCGAGGTAATCGTTTACCGCCTCGCGATACGCGTCGCGGACGACCGCTGGATCGGTAATGAGATCCATGCCGGTCTCCAGATCGACGAAACGGACCGGCCGGTGAAAATCGAATTCGAACTCCTGGCGGTCGAGCAGATGGAACACGGCGACGTCGTGCTTGTAGAAGCGCAGATGCTTAAAGCACTGCAGCAGGTCCGGCACCTCGGTGAAGAGATCGCTGATGATGATGACCAGGCTGCGCTGGCGGATCCGCTCGGCCAGATCGTGCAGTGTCCGAATGAGATTCGTTTCGCCCTGTGGCTTGGCATCGGCGAGCGTATCGAGCAACTGCCGGAGATGCGAAGGCGTACGACGCGGCGGTAGCTCGTGGACCGTCTTGTCCGTGAAGCAGACGAGGCCCGTGGCATCGCCCTGATGAACGAGCAGATGCGAAAGCGTGCCGGCCACGCGCTTGGCGTAGGCGAAGCGCGTCTGCTCGCCGCTCGTGAATTTCATCGAGGCGCTGGTATCGAGCACGATGTAGCAGCGCAGATTCGTATCCGCCTCGAACTCCTTCATGTAGAAGCGGTCCGTGCGGGCGAAAACGCGCCAGTCCAGAAACTTCAGGTCATCGCCGGGCGCGTACTTTCGATATTCCGCGAATTCGACCGATGAGCCGCGGGTTGCGCTGCGGTGCAAACCCGTGACTGAACCCAGCATCGGCAGCCGCACGGAGACAGTCAGCCGCGACAGGCGCGAGATGACGTCCGTGTCGAGGAAATCCCAATTATGCTCAGGCTTGGCCACGCTATTCCGCCGTGTCGGCGATGATGCGTTTAATGATTTCGATGCTGTTGATCCCTTCGCTCTCGGCGTGGAAATTCACAAGGATGCGGTGGGCGAGCACCGGCTCCGCCACGGCATGAACGTCTTCCAGTCGTGCCAGGTAACTGCCATGCAGGACGGCCCGGGCCTTTGCACCGAGCACGAGGTACTGGACCGCGCGCGGTCCCGGGCCCCACATGACCCATTTCTTGACCCAATCGGGCGACTCTTCGCCGCCGGGGCGACATTTGCGGACGAGCTTGACCACGTATTCATATACGTGATCCGGCACGGGGACGCGTCGCACGATTTCCTGATACTTCAGGATTTCCTCGGCGCCGAGCACCTTGTCGAGAGTCGGGACTGCCCCGCCGGTCGTGGCCTTGGCAATCTGGAGTTCTTCGTCGGCCGAAGGATAGCCAACGTTGATGAAGAACATGAAGCGATCGAGCTGCGCTTCGGGAAGCGGATAAGTGCCTTCCTGCTCGATCGGGTTCTGCGTCGCGAGCACGAAGAACGGCGAGTCCAGCCGGAAGCTGTGTTTCCCCGCATTGACCTTCTGCTCCTGCATGGCCTGGAGCAGGGCGGCCTGTGTCTTGGGCGGGGTGCGGTTGATTTCGTCGGCGAGGACGATGTTTGCGAAGATCGGGCCTTTGACGAACTCGAAGGCGCGGCGGCCGGGTTGATCGGTTTCCTGAAGGATCTCGGTGCCGGTGATGTCGCTCGGCATGAGGTCCGGAGTGAACTGGATCCGGTTGAAATTCAGCGACATCAGGTCGGCCAGCGAGTGGACGAGCAGTGTCTTGGCCAGGCCGGGCACACCCATGAGGAGGCCGTGACCGCGCGCGAAAATGCAGATCAGCAGCTTCTCGATGACGCCATGCTGGCCGATGATGATCTTGCCGAGTTCCTTGGTGATCCGTCCATTGAGCTCGCGAAGTTGGTCGATTGCGGCGACGTCGGCATCCTGCGCAAGGTTGGTGTTCTGGGTGTGCATAATCTCAAATCAATCTGACACCCGTACCATCCGCTCAACGGCGGATAATCCGGCGTGACGCGCAGCATCTCAGACGAAGCTTGGAAAATGTGCACGATGAAAAAGAGTCGTTTTTTGGGGAAACCTTTGATGCTTAGTACCGCATCCTGTCGATAGAGTCCAAGACAGATTGCTGTCCGACAGTGCACACATCGAAATGTTCAACAACGGGACGGGAAATTGTTCGAAATTAGCCGCCGGGACTTTGGGCGTGCAATGCCTCTCGCCGAGACTCAATCTCATCAGTGCCATGAGAGTCCTGACGATCATTTGTGCCTTCCTCGCGCTATGCTCTGGCGTCGGAGCTCCGCGTTGCGAGGCAGCGGAAGAAACCATCTCGATCGCTGCGGCTGCGGATCTGGTATTCTGCCTGGATGAATTGAGCGCTGCTTTTGAGAAGGCGCATCCCGGGGTGAAGTTACAAGTGACGTCGGGTTCTTCGGGTAACTTCTTCGCGCAGATTCAGCATGGGGCTCCGTTTGATATCTTCCTTTCTGCCGATATCACTTATCCGAAGCAACTCGCGGAGGCTGGCTTCGCGGACAAAAACAGCTTGCTAACTTATGCGGTCGGAAGGCTCGTGCTGTGGACGATGAAGCCGGAGATCGACGTCCAGAAGGGACTCGCTGTTTTGAAGGATCCAGCCGTCAGGAAGATTGCGATCGCAAATCCCGAGCATGCTCCCTATGGCCGCGCGGCAAAAGCTGCTCTCGAACACGAGAATTTGTGGGACGCGCTGCAGCCCAAGATTGTCCTCGGCGAGAATATCGCGCAGACGATGCAGTTTGTGCAGTCGGGGAATGCCGATGTGGGGCTCATTGCTTTGTCGCTCGTCCGTGCGCCGAAACTCGCGGGGCAGGGGAGTTACTTCGAAATTCCGGAATCTTTTCACCTGCGGCTAGAACAGGCCGGAGTGCTGACAAAACGAGGCGCGGAGAAGGCCGTGGCCCAGGCTTTCATGCAGTATCTGGGAAGTCCTGAAGCGCGGCCAATCCTGGATCGCTACGGATTCCTTCTGCCGGCCGGGCATTGATCGCAGTGAGTGTCTTTTCTGCCCTTCCAGAAGAGCTTTGGATCTCGCTCGGCCTCACCCTGAGGCTGGCCGGGATCGTGACGATTCTGCTTCTAGTGATCGGAGTGCTGCTGGGATATTGGTTCAGCACATGCCGATGGCGAGGGATGGTCGTGGTCGAGACGCTTGTGAATCTGCCGATCGTGCTGCCTCCGACCGTCATAGGTTTCTATCTGCTCATGCTGTTCTCGCCGGAGCATCCGGTGGGGCGATTTTGGTATCGAATCACCGGCGAGACGCTGACTTTTAACTTCAGTGGACTGGTCATTGGCTCGATCCTCTACAGCCTGCCGTACGCAGTGCAGCCGATCAGCGCCGGTTTCAAGTCGGTTCGCGGCGCGCATATCGATGCAGCGATAAGCCTCGGAGCCACGCCTTGGCGGGCGTTCTGGCGAATTACCGTTCCACTTTCGTGGCGAGGCCTGATGACCGGTGCCATCCTTGCGTTTGCTCATACGCTCGGAGAATTTGGAGTCGTGGTCATGCTCGGGGGGAGCATTCCGGGCAAAACGCGCGTGGCCTCCATCGCTCTTTACGACGCTGTGCAAAAGCTCGATTACGGGACGGCAAACACCTTTGCGGCGCTGCTCCTTGTGATCTCGTTTGCATTGCTTCTATTGCTAGGCTGGGTGCAGGGCCGGAGCGTGCGAGAAGCGTAAGCGAAGCCGGCAAGGGGCCGCCGTATTCTTTCCGTACATTGCAATGCGACTTTGCAGCTTTGCTGCGTTCGCGTGTGAAAGCAGGTAGTCGTGGTGCGGAAATTCGCGCAACGTTGGCGTTGCCTTCGGTGTTGGGACTTCGCCATTCTATCTGGTTCCGTCGCACGTCATTCGCCAAATACTTCTGCATCATGTCCAGCCTTCGCCGCGCACTGGTCGTTCAACTCCTTGGAATCGGAACGGCGATCCTTGCTGGAATGTGGCTGACCCACCATTTTCCGGTGGTTGAATACATCACGCGAGCCCAGCGCAAGATCGGTGAGATGGAAGTCTGGGGCGGCGTCCTGTATCCGCTGTTTTATGGAGCGTGCAATGTCCTGCTCCTTCCAGGTGGCGTGCTGGCTGTCGGGAGCGGATTGTTTTTCGGACTCTGGTGGGGCTTTGCTCTCAATCTGATTGGCAATGTCGGCGGCGCCGCGGTGGCATTTTTCATCAGCCGCAAGCTCGGACGCAGTTGGCTGGAACGGCGATTTCTGCGCCACGGCCGCTGGGCGGTGCTCGACGAAGCCATCGGTCGCGAAGGCTGGAAGATCATCTTTCTCAGCCAGGTGCATCCGCTCTTTCCATCGAGCCTGCTCAATTATCTGTACGGGGTGACGCGGATCCGGTTTTGGCCCTGCATGCTTTGGATCGCCATCGGACAAGCGCCAGGGCTGTTTCTCTACGCGTATCTGGGCACGCTCGCTCAGCTTGGGTTGCGGCTCGCTCGCGGGCAGACGCATCCGCGGATGGTGGAATACTTCACCTGGTTTGGAGGGCTCGCGCTGACGATCATTGCCACCACTTTGCTCGGCCGGATCGCGCTGCGTCTGCTGGCCGAAGCTCAGGCGAAAGCGAAAGCGCCGGAAGCCCCTGCAGTTGACGATAAGGAGTCCCTGGAAAAGGCCGCGATTTCCTGATCGATGGAGGTCGCGGATGTCACTTGAATCGGACTTCGATTTGACCGACTCCACATTCAGCCCATGCGCTGGATCGTGATGAGCAGCGTCACCGTGAGCATGCTGAGCAGCGTTGAGTAGAAGACCGCGGCTGCGGCAAAATGCTCGTCCGCCTTGAATTCATGGGCAATGAGGGCGGTGTTCACGGCGGTTGGAAAGCCGGAGCTGAGCACCATGATCTTGGCGGTCTCACCGTGAAATCCAAAGACCGGCACGAGCGCGAGGGCCAGCAACGGCCCGCCGAGAAGGCGCAGTCCGAGCGCCCAGCCGAGACGGGAGAAGCCTTCGACAGCGCGCGCTTTTGCAAGTTGCGCTCCAAGCGTTACCAGCGCGAAGCCGACGAGTGCACTATTGAAATAATCGAGCGGGGTCCAAAACCAGTGCCAGCTTTGCACCGGAAGATGCAAGGCGCGGACGAGGAGCGCGGCGGCGACCGCCCAGAGTGAAACCTGGCGCAGCATGGGAAGCGCGACGCGCCATCCGCGATGATTGGTCGATGCGGCGAGGGCCAGGCCGACGGTGAAGGTGCTGACGTTTTGCGTGAGTACGACGAAGACCTGGAGCAGGGGACCAGCGCCTGGATAGGCGAGCGACATCAGCGGGACGCCGTAGTTGCCGGAGTTGTAGAACATCGTCGCAAGCTGAAGGGCGTTGGTTTCCGCGCGCGGATAGCGCATGATGCGTGCGACGATCCAACTCATGGCGCCCATGCCGGCGACGATGCATGCGGTAAAGAGCATGACCCGCACGGTGATTCCACCGGAAAGCGGTGACGCAACGACCTGATGAAAGATGAATGCGGGAACGAATAGGTAGATGTTCAGCCGGACCAGCGTTGCGAGATCCAATCCGCAGCGGCGTTCGAGCAGCCATCCCGCGCCCATCATCACCAGGATGGGCAGGAGCACATGACTGAAGACTCCCCAGATTAACACGTTGAGGGACTCCGTTCTTTCAGGATGATGCGGCCGGATTCAAGAAAGCGGCGAAGATCTGTCTGCAGAGGGGCTGTCATGATGAACTTGAAGGAATGACGGACCACCAATCCGGAGACCAGATATTTTGTGAAGCCGGGCGGTCTCCAGCAAGATCTGCTCGCTGAAAACAAAAGGCGCGAGAGCGGAAACTCTCGCGCCTTTGTTAAAGTATTGGCCAAACGCCTTACTGGCTGAGTGGCGGAGGAGACGGAGGCTGCGGCGGCGCGTCGGGAGTCCGAACGAGGATGTTCGGCGGGAACCGAAGCGCGCCGGGAAGATATGGCCCAGGTGTAGCGGGGCCTTCGGCAATGGCTGCCGACTTCATCGCAACCGAGTAGGTAGTCAAAGTGGGAGTTCCGAAGGTTTCGATCTCATGCAGGTTCACGGAATCGGAACCATTTTCGGGCGTCCACCGGATTAGCATCTCGTTGGCTGGAACCGACGGGAAATCTATGCTCGTGCGCGGATTCGTGCCGTCGAGGACAATTGAAACCGTTGGAGTCGCCTCCGGTGGCGGGGCAGTCGCCGGATCGGGAGCGACAGCAGGGGCAGCTTGTGGCTTTGCTGGCGCTGCCGCCGCGACTGCGCGGTTTACCAGGAAGAATTCCAGTTTTCCCTTTGTACCCGGATCGGCGAGGAGCGAGATCCGCGAAATCTCCTGCACCGTCTGATAGCGGATGGAGACATTCGGTTGGCCCGGCGATGGCGCGATGACGAGGCTCGATTCCGGATTGTCGTCGATGACTTTCTGCCACTGGAGCAGAGAGCCTGAGTCGGAATGCGCTACATAAGTCTGCGCGTAGAGGCTCGCGAGATTAATGCTGGTCTGCTCATTCACGAACGGACCGAAAATCGCCCGCGCGTCGATCGCTCGATCACGCTTCGTGACATTAAACGCCACAGCAGGCTTTTCGCCGTAGAGATAGAGACTGTAAACCGGGCCGGGGTCGGAGACGTTCGTCTCAATTAGAAGATACTTCGCCTCGAGATTAAATCCGTGCTCGAGCCTCTTTCCATTGATCGATTCGAATGGAATATCGTGGGCAAGAGACGTCCACGTTTTGGCTCCGGGTGGCGCCGGTTCGCTTCCGGCATAGAGTGCGATGGTGCCACTTGCTGAGCGCGCCGAGAGGCAGAAGTTTGTCAGTAATTCCGGATTGGGAAGAGCGAGTAAGTAATACTGCTTTCCGGCAAGCATGGGCCAGCCGGTTGAGATATCATCATCGAGCCAGGCCGCAGCGGCCTCGGTGGGCGTGTAACTATGATTCGATGCTTGATAGTGAAATAGGTTCGCGCCGAGGTGCTGGCGGGCGAGGTTCTTGGGATGCACCTCGAATTGTGAAAGATCCTTTTGCGCGGGTATTGCGGCGGGTGTCGCATCGGGTGCGGCAAGTGCTGTCGCAGTCCACACGGTAGCAGCCGAAATGAGCGTGGCGAGCGGCTTAGTCTTCATAGACAGTGACTCCTTGACGGGTTTGGGACGTTTGAAAACCACATTTTCAGAGGCAGCGGCGGACGCTGCAATTCTGAGAGTCCGGCCCAGTATGAGGACGCGGGTGGCAGTCCGGCAAGGGGGCGATGCCCTGGCGGCCGTCATTGTTGGATTTCACGTGTTTGTGGGTTGAACTCAAAGGCGAGGCGCGATCTATAGGCACGTGCGCTCAGGGTAGGGCGCATTTACGAGCACAGACCTAAAACCCATGAAACGCACACAACCCATTCTCCGTCACATCGTGTTGGCGGCAGTTCTTGTGTGCGCATCCATACTACCCACTCGTGCTGATGAGGCCGGCAGCGGCGAAGATTTCGACAAAGCACCTCCTCCAGCCTCCGTGAAGCCTCCCGATCCCAAGGGCACGGGTGATGATTTTTGGAACCGGGACGAACTCACCGGCGATTGGGGCGGGTTGCGCAAGAAAATGGAAAACTCAGGGGTCAAGATTGACGCGGTCTGGGTGGGGCAGGGATTCCGGAACTTCCGTGGCGGAATCACGCCAGGGAATACGGCAGCCTCCACATTCGACTTCAGCATTCTGGTCGATGCCGAGAAGGTGCTCGGCTGGAAAGGCGCCAAATTTTATATGGATTTCGAGGACCATGCGGGGCCTGACCCAAGCGTGAATCTCGTCGGAGATGTGGAGAAGTATACCAAACTAAACTGGACCCCCTTTTCCCAAGTGGCTGAGCTGTGGTATGAGCAGACGCTCTTCGACAAGAAACTGCGTCTCAAAATCGGCAAGGTCGATGCGAATACGGAGTTTAGCGTCATTGATTTCGGGCTCCCGTTTTTGAGCAGTTCCACCCAGGTGACGGGGACGATCTTCATGTTTCCCACCTATCCTAACCCGCTCCC